>Ga0224512_10000029_pt1 | contig 178835 bp, 152 predicted proteins | sample SF_May12_sed_USG_4_FD_169103 | JGI IMG/M metagenome (GOLD analysis project Ga0224512, IMG submission 169103) | Sediment microbial communities from San Francisco Bay, California, United States - SF_May12_sed_USGS_13 | ecosystem: Environmental > Aquatic > Marine > Sediment | place: USA...
AATAGTCGTCGTCGAGCTGTGTCTGCTCCGTCGTCGAGAAGACGCTGCGAACTTCCTGGGGATCGAACGCATCAACCAGTTCCTCCGCCCGCGCGCGCAGTGCGTCGCAGGCGTCGACGCTGACGAAGTCGCGCAGCACGAGCACACCGGCGTTTTTGAAATCCGAGAGCATTCTCTCCGTCAGGCGGCCGCCCGCAGGCGCAGCGTGGGAAGGAATATCGCTGATTGGCCAATCTTCGTCCATATATCCACACCTTAGAGCACGCCCTCAGCGCAAACAAGGGAGATGATCAGCTATACTTCAGCGCACCGATGGCTCTTTTTGCACCGAGCCAGACGACCAACACAATTCATCTCTGGGGGAGATAATCATGAAGAACAATAAGCTACTGCTGTCGGCGCTCTGCACGATCGCACTTTTCGGAACGTCGTCCGCTGCGTTCGCGCAGGAGAGCAAATCGCTGATCGAGGAAATCACGGTAACGGCGACGAAGCGAGCTCAGAGCATCTATGAAGTGCCCATCGCGGTCAGCGCTTTCGAAGGCGACAAGCTCGCGCAACAGGGCATCGTCGACATTGTCGATATCGGCAAGTTTGTTCCGAACCTCAACATCACGCAGTTCTCGGCGGGCCATACGTCCTCGTCGAATCCGTTCATTCGCGGCATCGGGCTGCAGGATCACCTGATTACGACCGACCCCGGCGTCAGTGTGTATGTCGACGGCGTGTACCTGGGCCGCCAGGTCGGCCAAAACTGGAGCCTGTCGAACATTGAGCGTCTCGAGGTCTTGCGCGGCCCACAGGGCACACTATATGGCCGTAACTCAATCGGTGGTGCAATCAACATCATCACGAAGACACCCGGAGCTGCTCCCGGCGCCCGTATCAGCCTGGAAGCGGGTAGCCGTGATCGATTGAATGCCGATTTTTATGGCGACATGGAGCTCTCCGATACTGTGGCACTCTCGATTACCGGCGGCTACAAGAGCCGTGGCGGCATCGGTAAGTTCATCAACCTGCCGAACGCTGGTATCGAAGTTGGTGAAACACAGGAAGTATTTGCGCGCGCAGCACTGAAGTACCAACCGGGCGATAATTTCCGGATTGTCATCGCGGCAGACGCAAATGATGCCGAAGGTGGACTCAGGCCGTATACGACGCTGATCGACGAATTGCCGAATGGCGCCGTGTTTGGTGCTGGATTTCGTAATTCTGACCTTGCAGCGGATCCATACGACAATGCAACCGGGCAGGCCAATCAGACGCGCGTTTCGAATGAGGCACAGGGTCTGTCAATAACGGCCGACTGGGACTGGAATGATGAACTCTCGGCAAAAGTTATCGTTAGCACGCGAAGCTCAGAATACAAGGCAGGCCTTGACGATGACAGTTTCGAAGCGGATTTCCTGTCGTTTCCGGAAAACGGCGAGGCCGATCAGACCTCGTTCGAACTGCAGCTCAACGGGGACTATGGGAACTGGGATTTCGTGTCCGGCATCTATTACTTCGAAGAGGATGGCATCAACGACCAAGACCCGACTATTTTCCTCGGCGGTCCCGGCACGTTCACGCTCAGTCAGGAGACCCAGAGTATGGCGATCTACGGTAACGTAGGCTATGACGTCAGCGATGCATTGCGTCTGTCGGTCGGTATTCGACTCACAGAAGATGAGAAGGACGCTGCCGTAGAAATCAACGACGACCCTGCCACTCCGGGGAACGACCCCTTGATCGCCGAAACCGCGAGCGATGACTGGTCGGAGGTCAGCTGGGACCTTTCAGCCACCTACGATTTCAACGAGCGAATGAACGTCTACGGAACGATTCAAACCGGCTACCAGTCCGGCCAGTTCCCGGCGCGTCCGTTCTGCCTGTTTGGCTTTCTCGATTTCACACAGCCAGGCAATGTGAGTCGACCGAACTGTTTTGTCGCCCAAGATGACAACATAACGGCGACCAATTACGAGATTGGTATCAAAGGACAGCCGCTCGATTGGTGGCAGGTCAGCGCGGCCGTGTTCCTGACGCAGTACGAGGACCTGCCGTATCAGGTCAGCACGACGCAAGGTGGCGGATTCAACACCGTCAACCTGATTGTCGACCAGGATTCGACCGGCTTCGAGCTCGAGACGACAGCGATCTTTTCGGATAATTTCCTGGTGCACGCGTCGCTCGGTCTAATCGACGTTGACGTCGACGAGCAGGGCGGCGTTAAGCCGGTTGCGCCGCTGACGCCGGAACTGACTTTCTCGCTGAGTCCGGAGCTGCGTGTCCCGATGTCGGGCGGTGGCGAGATGACATTCCGCGTTGACTATTCGTTCCGCGATGACATGTACGGTGAGCCCAGCTCCGATCCCGGGCGCCTGACCGCAATTGACAGCCGCTCCCTGATCAATGCAGATATCTCGTACCGATCCGCAGACGAGAGCTGGGTGGCTGCGATATACGGCAGAAATATCACCGACGAGCGTTACGACAATGCGCGCTTGAATACCGGCGACTACGTCCTGCAGATTCTCAGCAACGATGCGAGCGAGTTCGGCCTGCGACTGACAAAGAACTTCTAGGCGTATTTCGTCCGCGATAGAAGAGCCGGTCTTTCGACCGGCTCTTTTTTTCCTCGGGCCCGACCGAAATCCGGTGCTACAATCAGCGCCAGAGGGGACCTCATGAAAACAATAAGTCATTGTTTTATATATATTTTAATCGCCCTTAGCCTCGGCGCATGCGGCTCCATTCCAGCACCCGAAGCTGCGGCCGGTAACGGCAGCCAGATCGACCTTGTCGTCAGCGGCGATTACGTGGTCAGCATGGACGAAGCGGGTACAGTTTATGAGAACGGTGCCGTCGCAATCGACGACGGCCTGATCCTGGCGATCGGTCCCGCCCGGGACATTCTTGCCAACTATCGCGCCGCGAAAATACTCGATGGCGAGCACCGAATCGTCATGCCCGGACTCATCAACGGCCATTCGCATGCAGCCATGACGCTGCTTCGCGGCGTCGCCGACGACCTGGCCCTGATGGACTGGCTCAATAATTACATTTTCCCCGCCGAGGTAGAGTTCGTCGACAGCGAGTTCGTTCGTATTGGAACGGAACTCGCTTGCTGGGAGATGATTCGTGGTGGTACGACGACTTTTGTCGACATGTACTACTACCCTGACACGATCGCCGAAGTGATCGACCGCTGCGGAATGCGCGCCATGATCTCTGCGACAGTAATCGACCAGCGCAGTCCCGACGCTGAAAACGCTGACGACTCTATCCGGAAGGGCATCGCATTCATTCAGCGATGGCGAGGCAAGAGCGAGCGCATCACGCCGATATTGGGACCACATGCAAACTATACGCTGAATGCGGAGCAGCTCCGAGCCACGCGCGAGGCTGCCATGAAGCTCGGCGCGCCAATCAGTATTCACATATCGGAATCACCGTTCGAATTACAGTACTCGAAAGACACCTACGGCATGCCGAGCATCCAGATGTACGAATCCATCGGATTTTTCGAGGGTCCGACTATCGCCGCGCATGTTGTTTGGCCAACAAAAGAAGAGATTCCGATCCTGGCGGAACGCAAAGTCGGCGTTATCCATAATCCCACATCGAACATGAAGATTGCTTCGGGCATTTCTCCGGTTGCCGAAATGCTTGCGGCAGGAGTTCGCGTTGGCCTCGGCACCGACGGTGCAGCAAGCAACAATGACCTCGACATGTGGGAGGAAATGCGCCTGGCATCGCTGCTACAAAAAGTAGACCGAATGGATCCGGAGGTGATGTCCGCCACGACCGTGCTCACCATGGCTACGCGAGGTGGCGCAACGGCGATTGGTCTCGGAGATATTACTGGTTCTCTCGAAGTCGGAAAACACGCGGACCTTATCCAGGTAGCGTTCGATGACGTGCATCACATACCCACCTACAATGTGATTTCGCACCTGCTCTATGTCACCGATGAACAGGACGTGGCGTCGGTCGTCGTCGACGGACATGTCCTGATGGAAGAAGGAGAAATACTCACTATCGATACGAAACGGGTTGCGGTCGAATCGAAAGCGCTTGCGGCAAGAATCCAGGCGGCGCTGAAACAAAGAAATCAGTCGCCATAGCAATAAAAACAAACCGAAGGAGAAAATTATGGGGAAGAATATAGCGGCCGGCATCGCCGGTGTTGTTATCGCCGTTGCGCTCGTTTGGCTCATTGAAATGATCGGACACTCGGTCTATCCGCCGCCGCCGAACCTGGATTTTGCAGACCGGGATGCGATGCGCGACTACATATCGACACTACCGATTGGCGCGTTTCTATTCCTGGGCGGCGCCTGGTTTGTCGCAACGCTGTGCGGCACGTTTGCCGCGTGCAAAATTGGAAGCGCAAAGCCCGTTGTTTTTGCCGGTGTCGTAGGTGGGCTGATGCTCATCGCTACTGCTGCGAATTTAATCATGATTCCTCACCCGCTCTGGTTCTCGATACTCGGTATCGTTGGCATCATGATTGCGGCTTGGCTCGGCATGACGCTGGCAGCGGGGTCGGCGAGCAACCGCGAATGAAGGCCATCCAGGATCGGCTGGCACACAATCATTGCTACGGCTGTGGCGCTGGTAATGAAAAAGGTCTGCAAATCAAGAGTCACTGGCATGGTGAGGAGTGCGTTTGTCATTACACGCCGCGGCCCGAGCAATGCGCCGGGCCGAAGCAGTATGTTTACGGTGGCACAATTGCGAGCCTTGTCGACTGTCACAGCGTCGGCACGGCGCTGTCCAACTATTACAGGCTGGAGGGGCGCGACGTTGGTGAGGCACCGGAGATCTGGTGCGTGACAGGACGCCTGACCGTTAACTACCTGGCGCCGACGCCCATCGACAGGGAGATTGAAGTCAGGGCAAGCATCGAGGAAGTCGGCGAGCGAAAGACGCGCGTCAAATCACGTGTTTATTCGGGCGGAATCCAGACGGCCGAGGGCGAGGTCATCGCGATTCGCGTTCCTGATTCATGGAAAAACAAGGACGGACGCACATAGCTCCGCAAAAGGCGAACTGGGTCACTCAACCTGCCCGAAAAGGCCGCTACTCTGGTCTTCCGAACCTCTACTCAGGGCAAGGCGGGTCGGATTGGCGGAAAAAAGAACAGCTAGTGATGCGCGGCCGGGATCGTACGACAACCTGCCGGACTGGACATTTATTGCCTCTGATAAAGGCGCACTCATCGAGACCGTGGCCGGCGCCGCGGCCGGTTCGGCCTTCTGTCCCGACCAACAGGCCGGTGCGGATATTACTGCCTACCTGCCTGAGAAGATCGCCAAGCTCATAAAAATGAATATCGCCAAAGCGCTGCGTAGCCGCGCCGACGTCGCGTTCACATTCGAGCTGGATGGCAAACCCGAATCCGTTCATTACGAGCTGAGATTGATTGTCATCGGACGCAAGAAAGTCATGGCGATCCTGCGTGACTTGCGTCGCTTTCCCGCCGCGGGAGCAGCCGGACGAGCCTCCGACGCCAGTACTTCATCTCGCCTTCCGGGTGCCGCAGCCCTGCTCGACGCCGCTGTCGACGATGCCAGGCTTCGCGAACGAGGCCTGACCGTCATGGTCGTTGGCCTTGAGCAGCTCGTGCGCCTGACCCGGCGAATAGGAAAACCGGTTCGTCGTGCGATGTTCTCGATCGCGGCGCAACGCATTGAAGACTGTTTGAGATCACAACGCAGAACCGGCCACACCGGTTCGGATGGCGATAACTTCGCCGACCTGACCCGGCTCGGAAGCGAGGAGTTCCTTGTTGTGCTGAGCAACGTGGAAGATCGCGATGCTGCCGGACAGGTCGCCAATCGAATTCGCGCCGCATTCTTGAATCCGATCGCCTACGAGGGCCAAAAGTTCACTATTGACCCGGCGATCGGCATTGCACTTTATCCGGTCGACAGCGACAGTTCAGACGATTTACTAAAACGCGCACGCGTTGCGCTCGATGAGGCGGCAATCCGCAGTGACCAGGGCTATGAGTTTTATGCAACTACGATGAAATTCCGCGCCCTGCAGCGACTCGACGGCAAAACCGAACTCGCCTGGGCCCTGGAGAACGACCAACTCGGCCTTCACTATCTGCCAAGAATCAATCTCAAGACCGGTTATATCGGCGGCCTCGAGGCACTGCTACGCTGGGAGCACCCCCTGCGCGGCATGGTCGCGCTGGATGAAGTCATCCCGCTTGCGGAAGCAACCGGGCTCATGCGGCCCCTGGGCGAATGGATCCTTGAATCGGCCTGTGTGCAGGCAGCCCGCTGGCAACGTGAAATTGCCGGCATGCCTCCCGTATCAGTCAATCTTTCCGAAGGCGAATTTACACGTGAGGGCCTTGACGCCGTGGTGCTAAAAGCCCTGCAGTCATCGGGGCTGTCGCCCGAGGGTCTCGAACTCGAAATTAGCGAAGAAACGCTGATGCGCGTTTCCGACGCCGACCTTATCCTGGAGAAACTGGGTAAAATTGGCGTGGGCCTGGTGGTCGATGATTTCGGCGTGGGCCATTCCTCGCTGGGTCGCCTGATACGGCTGCCCGTTAATGCGATCAAGATCGATCGTACATTTGTCGACAAGTGTCAGTTCGACGACACCGAGCGCTCGGTCTGTTCCGCTATTATTGCGCTGGCAATCAGCATGAATCTCACCGTCATTGCCGAAGGCGTCGAGAGCACCGAGCAAATCGACTTCCTGCGTGAACAGGGTTGCCATGCGCTGCAAGGTTTTGTCATCACGGAACCCTTGCCGCCCGAGGACGTTCCGGATTTCGTCACCCCGCACCTCGTTGCAGCATCAGACCCTTCTGTCGTGGACCTCGACACGATTCGCACCCGTTTTCGCCTCTACGGAGCGATTTGACACGACCATTATGTGACGCACTTCACATTCGGTTGCGTGCCCGTGTTTGCCATACACGTCTCAAATTGCCTCCGGTTTGTTCCAATAGCATCACGCCGACCAGAAATATGTCGGCCCATGATGACACAAGCAGGAACAGACAAATGAAAACTCTGACTTCGCTGAAGAAAACAATGATCGCCGCAACGCTTGCAATATCTCTCTGCGTTGCCGCGTCGATCCCCACGACCGAATACGAGAATCGCACGAGCTACATTGTGCAGGGTGCGAGCTTCGATGCAGTACTGGCCGCAGTCGGCCAGTTCGATGCCGAGGTCACTCACGAGCTTGGGATTATTCGCGCTGTTGCGGTCAATCTGACTGAGTCCGAGGCCGATCGGCTCCGCAATCATCCAGCGATTCGCCGCTTGTACGGTAATGACGCTGTAGCAGCTGCCGGCAAAGGCGGTGGCGGTAAAAACCCGACCCCGCCTCCGCCAGACGAAGAAATGCCGGGTGATGGCTACTCGGAATTTCCGAGCCTCGTCGAGGCGGACCGTTTGCACGACCAGGGTATTGATGGGTGGGGCGTTACGGTTGCGATCATCGATTCCGGCATCTACAGCGGACCGGGAATTACGCAGGATCGCTATCAGATGGATCGCATCATTTCCGTATACGACGCGACAACCGATGTCGAGTACTCGAGTTCTGGCCGTGGCAGGACGGATTTCGATAAATTTGATATCGATGATAGCGGTCACGGATCGCATGTCGCGGGTGTGGGCTTCAGCAGCAAACTCTCCAACGTTGGCAAATACAACGGTATCGCCCCGGCGGCGAGAATTGTCGCCGTCAAGGTCTTCGACGCTGAAGGTCGCGGCACATATGCCGACGTGATTCGCGGCGTCGACTGGATCGTCGCCAACAGGCAGGCCCACCAGATTCGCATCCTCAACATGTCCCTGAGCGCAACACCGCAATCCCACTACTGGGACGACCCGTTGAACCAGGCTGTTATGGCAGCATGGAATGACGGCATCGTAGTCGTCGCCTCTGCCGGCAACTCGGGTCCCGACGCACAGTCCATCGGCGTTCCGGGTAATGTACCGTACGTTATTACGGTCGGCGCAATGACAGATCGCTACACGCCTGCGGACGGCAGTGACGATCGACTCGCCACGTTTTCGGCCGCCGGGCCGACTTACGAAGGTTTCGTGAAACCCGAAGTCGTTGCGCCAGGCGGCCACATCATGGCCTCGATGCGCGACACCGACAAGATTGCGATCGACTACCCGGATTTCTATCTCGGCGCGAACTTCTTCGAGATGTCCGGTACATCACAGGCAACCGCTGTTGTCAGCGGCATCGCAGCATTAATACTTCAAATGGAACCGGGTATCTCTCCGGACGCCGTGAAGTGCAAGATCATGAAGGGCGCGCGCCCGGCCCTCGATGCCAACGGCAACCTCGCTTACAGCATCTTTCAGCAAGGCGCCGGCATGGTCAATGCCTATGACGCCGTGTTTGACTGGACTCACGACTGCGCCAATAACGGTCTCGATATCGAAGCCGATATCGCCGGCACCAAGCACTTCGGTGGCCGCGCCAACCAGGACGAAAACGGCGACTACTACCTGATGGGCCTCGACGGCTACCTGTGGAGCGACAATGGCGTTTCCAACGACGGCTACCTTTGGTCGAACGGCTACCTCTGGAGCGACGGTTATCTCTGGGCTGACGGCTACCTGTGGACCGACAGCAGAGTTGATGCAAACGGCTACCTCTGGTCGGACGGTTATCTCTGGTCGAACGGCTACCTCTGGCAGAACGGCTATCTCTGGTCCAATGGCTACCTCTGGTCAAATGGCCTGACCGAGCCCATGTCGATCAACACTTGGGTCAACCAGGAGTAAGACGATGCCATTGGCACGTGACAAGGACGTTGCGGTCTCTCCCGACCTGTTTAGCGCCGGGCTCGGCACAGCGCTGCTCGTAACCAGGAATTCGAGACAGCTATCCTGGGGCAAACGCTGGCTTTCCCGGGCAGGATTTGACGCCAAGGGAGCCGCGAACGTCGACGACACCTTGAGGCATCTTGCCGACATGCGTCCCTCGGTCGTCATCGTCGATGCGCGCATGCGCGATGTTACCGGTCGCAGCCTGTACGAGCTCGTTCTCGAAAAACGCCGTAACGACGCATGCGTATTCGTACTCTGCAAGTCGGCGCGCGACAGGGATGACGTCGCCAGGCACGAGCAGGCGGAAATCCTGCGCAAACCATTCGACTGGCGGCTGATCTCGCGGCGAGTCCTGCGCGCAGCTGAAATGCACAACATGCAGCAGGAGCTCCGGCACGCTCGTAAGGCCCTCTCGGCAGCGCGCGTGGACGCGACCAGCGCGCAGCGTCACGTGCTGGCAATGCGCGGCATCGATACGCTAACGGGCCTACCCGGACGTGAGCGTTTCATCAATCACATTGCGCGCCTGCGGAAAGGCGCCGCAGAAAACAGCAGCCCGGCCGTTCTTGTCCTCGGCATTGACCGGTTCGACCTGATCAACGACACCGTAGGACACGCGGTTGGCAATCAGGTGTTGCATCAATTCGCAGAACGGCTGCATGCGCTGCTGGAGCAGGACGATCTACTGAGCCTTTCCGACACAACGACACTGACCGCTACGGCTGGCCGTGTGGCAGGCGTCCGCTTTGGCCTACTGCTCTCGGTCACCAACGTCGACGAGATTCAGCGCATCGCGGAGGCTATGGCCAGCTGCTTTGAACGCCCGTTCGACAGCGAGGGTCAGAGCATCTACCTTTCAATCACGATGGGAGCGGCATGCATGATCGACGACCGCGCCCCGGCGTGTAATCTGCTGGGTCTTGCGGAACAGGCGCTCGAAGAAGCGCGGGCAGACAGCGTTCGACTGAAGTTTTTCGATCCGTCATCTGCGAACCAGCGCGCACGTTCCCTGATGATCGAGGATATGCTGCACACTGCCCTGCCCCGTGGTCAGCTGAACCTCGCCTACCAACCCATCATGGACTTCCATGGCCGCAGCGTCGTCGCAGTGGAAGCGTTGCTGCGCTGGAGTCATCCGGAGATCGGAGAGATTTCGCCTGAGGAATTCATGCCAATTGCGGAGCGCACGGACCTGGTCGCGGACATCAACGAATTCGTCGTCGAAGAGGTGATTCGCCAGGCGGCCGAGTGGGCGGGAACCGCTGACGGGCCGAGTCGGATTGCCGTCAACCTGTCGTACGCTCAGCTCATGGCCGGGAATGTCGTTGATCTGATGCAACAATCTCTTGCAAGGCACTCCGTCACGGCCGACAAACTGCAGGTCGAGGTGCGTGAGAGCGATTTGTTGAACAGGAGCGAGAGTGTATTTGACGTTATCCATCAGCTCAAAGGCCTCGGCGTAAAACTGGCGATCGACCAGTTCGGCACCGGCGCATTCTCCATCGCACTGCTCGAGCAACTGCCCCTGGATACCGTGAAAATCGAGCGCACGCGGGTCAATGCACCGCGTCACGACCGGCGATCGGATGCTATCGGGTCCGGAATCGTCGCCATCGCGAGGCGGCTCGACCTGTCCGTCACGGCCGTCGGCATCGAATCCGATGCTCAGATTCAGCGGCTGCGCAACTGGGGTTGCAACGAATTCCAGGGAAATTTCTTCTCACCGCCAGTAGCGGCGTCACAGCTGACGGCCGACGCCATACCCTGCATGAAAGACCGCTTCCGCAGCGCCGCGGCCCTCCGCAGTACTGGCCGCAACGTCTTTACGCCAGATATGAGACCTGAATCACGTCCTTTGACGGTCTAATCCTTTTTAATTTCATTTACTTATGGTCTGGCGAAGTATGCATGCGAAGCTTCATGAGCACGCCACAGTTCGTTTGGGTCCCGAATGCAACATTGATTCGCGCTGACCGCAGCTGCGAGGCCACGCGGGCCGGTCCCGTGAAGGCCAGGATGTTCTTTGTCCTGCTGCTCCTGACGACCATTCTGCTCGACATACTCTCTACCGCCCAGGCGTCATCCGGCGGCCCTGAAGCCCAGGCCATGCACTTCGTCCAGTACGATCGGGACGACGGACTTTCCCAAAGCGCGGTTAACCAGATCGCGCAGGACTCCTCGGGACTCATGTGGTTCGCGACCGAGAGCGGCCTCAATCGTTTCGACGGCTATGAATTCACGATCTACCGTCGGATCCGCGGTGACCCTGGCACGATGCCCAACGATTTCATTACCGATATCGCGGTTGATGCCGCTGGCGACCTCTGGATTGTGACGGACGGCGGCGGTCTCGTTCACCAGCGCGGCAGTCCGCACGAACTGGACGTTTATCGCAATGACCCCGCGAATGCCGGCTCACTGGCCAACGACAATTTGCGCCGCGTTGTGGCCGATCCTCGCGGCTGGATCTGGGTGGGCACGATGCGGCACGGTTTGAGCCGCCTGGACCCGGTCAGCGGCCAGATCGCTAGCTACCGTCATGATGCCGACAACGACGCGTCGCTGAGTGATGACCGTGTTTATGCGCTTTGGCTGGACGCCGACGGCATCGTCTGGATTGGCACGGGTGGTGGCCTGGATCGCCTCGATCCGGGGAGCGGAGAAATACGGCGCCACGCACTCGATTTCGACGCCACGGACCGCGTACTCGCCATCCGGCGCGACGGGCACGGCGATCTCTGGATCGGTACGGCACAACAGGGCCTCGCACGAATAAACGATACGGACGGCACGCTGCAGAAATTCAGGCACGACAAGACGGATACCGGCTCGCTTTCCAGTGATCGAGTAGAGGTCATTTACGAGGACTCGGCCGGCCGTCTGTGGGTTGGAACCAATAACGGTCTTAACCTGCTAAACGAGGGCCGCAGCTCGTTCACGCGATACCAGAACGACCCGACCGATCCTACCAGTCTCAGCGACAGCTACGTAGTCTCGATTTTTGAGGATCGGGGCGGGGTGCTGTGGTTCGGCACAAAGACCGGCGGCGTCAATAAATGGAATTCGCGTTCGTGGTTGTTCGGTCACGTAAGACCAAAGTCAAGCGGCAGCGACGACAACCAGGCGCCGAAAATAACGTCGTTCACGCGCGACAATGATCAGCAGCTCTGGGTCGGCACGTTTGGCAGCGGCATACTGGTGCTTGGTCCGGACCTCGAGAAGAGAACACAGATTCGAAAATCCGCGGTCGACAAAGGAGGCTTGAGCGACGACGTCGTCATGACATTGCTGACCGATGCCGATGGAAGTATCTGGGCCGGAACCATGCACGGCGGACTGAACAAGATCAATCCTGCCAGCGGCGAAATTACAGTTTACAGGCACCAACCCGATGATCCGCGGAGCCTGGCAACCAACGGCATCATGTCGCTATACGCTGGGCACGACGGCGCCATCTGGGTCGGCACGTTCGGCGGCGGCGTGAGCCGGTATGAGCCAGAAACGGACAGCTTCGTCAACTACCCGCATGATGCGGCCGTGCCGGGATCGCTGTCGAACCCGAATGCAACGGCGATCACCGAGGATGCCAATGGTGTTCTCTGGGTCGCGACGAGCGGCGGCGGTCTCAACCGCATGAATTCGAAAGACGGGAACTGGGAAAACTACGTTCATGATCCGGAGGACGGCGGTAGCTTGAGCGGGAACGCTGTTTACTCGCTGCACGTCGACCGTGCCGGTAACCTGTGGGCTGGCACCCGGTCCGGGTTGAATCGTTTCCTGCCGGAAAGCCAGGACGCCGGAGGCCACGGCAAGTTCCAGGTCATCTCGCAGAGCGATGGCCTTCCCAATGAGGCGATCTACGGCATACTTTCCGATTCTCAGGGACAGCTTTGGTTGAGCACCAACTACGGAATCAGCCGCTACAATCCCGCGACGGGTGATGTTCGCAGTTTCCATCTCAGCGACGGCCTGCAGGGCGAAGAATTTAATTTTGGCGCTTACTTTGCGGACGATGAGGGCATGCTGTACTTCGGCGGCAATAACGGCTTCAACGTCTTCGATCCGGTCGGTCTCGCATTCACATCCAAATCACCGACCGTTGTCCTGACGGGCATCAGCAAGTTCAACGAAGCGGCTTATCCGAACACTGCCACTGAAACCCTGACCGATATCGACCTCGACTACACCGACGACATGGTGAGTTTTACTTTTTCGGCCGTCGACTACACGGCGCCATCTCGCAATCGCTACGCATACAAACTCGAAGGCTTCGACCGCGACTGGGTCGAGGCCGGCACCACACGGCGTGCAACATACACCGACTTGCCTGGCGGCGACTACGTTTTTCACGTCAAAGCTGCAAACAGTGACGACGTCTGGGGGGAATCCGACATCGCACTGGCCGTCAGCGTCCAGCACCCTCCGTGGCTCCGACCGTGGGCTTTCGCTCTGTATTTACTTGCTGGCATTTGCGCCATTTACCTTCTTTATCGAATTCATGCCCGTAAGCTCGCACGCGAAGCGGATTACAGTAAGCGTCTCGAGACCGAGGTTCGCGACCGCACGAGCGAACTTGCCGAGAGCAACTCCGAGCTGCAGGACGCAAATGACAGACTGCGCGAGGCAAGCCTGACAGATGCGCTCACCGGATTGCGTAATCGACGGTACTTGTTCGAGGAAGTCCTGAAGGATGTCGAACTCGTCCGTCGCAAGCACGATCCGAGATACATCGACTCGGGCGAAAAGAACGACATGGTCTTCATCATGGTCGATCTCGACAAGTTCAAGCCGATCAACGATAACTGCGGCCATCTGGCCGGCGACATGGTTCTCCTGCAGGTTCGCGACGTCCTGCAGTCCGTCTGCCGCGCGTCAGATATCGTGATTCGCTGGGGTGGCGACGAGTTCCTGATCGTGGGTCGGGAGTCCACTCACACCGAGGCCAGCGTGCTTGTTGAACGCGTGCGTGCGAAGATTGCGCAGACCGTTTTCTCGGTCGGCAACGGCCAGGTAGCCCGCACAACGTGCTCTATCGGATTCGCCAGTTATCCATTCATACATGATGCCACCGACCTGCTCGACTGGGAGCAGGTACTGGGTGTCGCGGATGCTGCCATGTATCGGGCGAAAGAAGAGCGTAATGCGTGGGTCGGTATACATGGCGTATCGTGGCACCGGTCGTCGGACGGTCTGTATCAGATGCTGCAGTCAGATATCGACGGACTCGTCGATGACGGCTGTATCAGGATCGAACGGTCCCTGTCCGTCAGCCAGACGAAAACGGCGTGAGCGATGCATGACGCCGCAAACGACAGCGCGCGTTCCGATACACGTCATTGCACCGGCGTCGGCGGGGAATCCTAGTGCGTCGTAGACCGGGAATTCGCATGTTTCGTCGACACGTCGGTCGTCGGGTTCTCGGCCTGTTTTTGATTGTCGGGCTGCTGCCCATGCTGCTAATGGCATACCTGTCCTACGCCAAGATTACGGATGGACTGCGGCAAGAAACGCTGATCAGCTTGCGCGAGAACGCGAAGTCAATCGGCATGCGTATCGCGGAAAACCTGAATCAGGTATCAGATACGACACAACTGATTGCGCGCGCCGCAGTTGATGATCCGGAGAACCTGGACGCCATCATTCGCGCAGCGACAAACCGCTTTGAAGCAATCTGGAAGATCGGGTCCGAGGGCCAGGTAACGCCGCTGCACGGCTCGGCAACACTCGATTTTGACGTTCAGGCAATCGATCGGCACCACCTTTCCAATGGGCGCAGCCAGCTGATCCGGGCCGGCAGTGCCGCCACACCGGTCTGGCTGCTAATAGCCCTGGCCGATAGCTACGACGACGCGGCCGACGTAGTCGCTTTCCGTGTCTCTGAAGAAACGGTGTGGGGTCCATACGAGTACCTGCGCCATGAGTCCCAATACTGCATTCACAGGGATGACGGGCAGGCGCTTTATTGCTCCGACGGCGCCAGGAAATCGAGCGCACTGCAAAGCGCTATCCTGGACGATGACAGCCGGTCGACTCTGATCGAATGGCAGGACGACGGCGTCGATATGCTCTCCGCCAGCTGGCAGCTGTTCCTGATGGGACAGAATGCGTTCGAACCCGTCGATGTCGTCACGACCATGAACCGGGAACACATCTTTGGCGCCGTGAGAGAGCTACAGGCAATTTTTCCGCTTGTATTAGGGCTGGTCGTCCTCCTGATCGCCTATTTCAGTTTCCGGATCGTACACAACAATCTCGTCCCCGTGCGGGTACTGAAAAACGCCGCCGAGGAATACGCCGGTGGCAATTTCGATACACGCGTCAACATCGAAACGGGCGACGAGTTTGAGCAGCTTGGGCATGCGTTCAATGAAATGGCAGGCAACCTGAGCCAGCAATTCGGCCTGCTGCGCGCGATGTCGGACGTCGACCGGCTGATCATGTTATTGGCATCGGCCGAAGAAATATGCGGCGTCGTTCTTTCGCATCTGAGCACACAGATGGGCGGCCAACCATGCGCGATTATTCTGCAGGCGGAGTCGGAAGCCACTCAGGCGAGACTGCTCGTCTGGCACGATCAGCAGCTCGACACCGAACTGATCGTCTTCGATCCCCACCTCACCCAGAGGATCCGGCCGAAGATACATGACGAATGGTACGACAGACACAGCTTGTCCGCGCCGCTGCACAAGTACTTCGAAAGCTCCGGGTTCAAGTATTTCCGCGACATCCCGATTTCCTTCGACTCCCAGACACGGGGTGTCGTGGTGCTCGGGACAAGTAACAAGGATGGAGCCATCGACACAGCCATCCAGCACTGCAAGAACCTGGCAAGGCGCATCGCGGTGGGCGTGTCCAACACCGAAAGGGAGCAGGCTCTCTACCAGAAGACGCACTACGACAATTTGACCCATTTGCCGAACCGTACATTGCTGGAAGACCGGCTGGAGCAGGCAATTTCGCTGTCGCAGAATTCGGAGGAATCCGGTGCGTTGCTGCTGCTCGACCTGGATCATTTCAAGAATATCAACGATCTTTTCGGCCACTCGACGGGCAACCTCATACTGGGCCGGGTCGCAGAGCGCCTCCTGGCAGAAGCGCACGAGGAGTTCACCGTGGCTCGACTTGGAGACGATGAATTTGCGGTTGTGATGCCACGCATTCAGTCTCCTGACGAAGCCGGCGAATTTGCGGCAAGACTCCTGGCAAGAATTGCCCAGAAATTTGAGGCTAACGGGCACGAACACAAGATCGGTGCCAGCGTCGGAATCTCGGTTTTCCCCGACGACGGCGATGATCACGACGTTCTGATTCGGAACGCAGATGCGGCCCTGAACCGCGTCAAGGGTGCTGGCCGAGGCAGGCTCGAATACTTCAGTGAGCGTCTCAACAAGGTCAGCCGGCGCAGACTGACGCTCGAGCGCGGCCTGCGCATGGCAATCGACGCCGACGAACTGCGTTTGTACTACCAGCCTCAGTTCCTTCTCTCAAACGGCAAGTTGCACGGTGCTGAAGCCCTGCTTCGTTGGCGACACAAAACGCTGGGCGACATTTCACCGGCCGAGTTCATCCCGATCGCCGAACAATCGGACCTGATCTTCGATATCAGTGACTGGGTAATGGACCAGGCGTGTCGGGACATTCGTCGCTTCTCGGACCAGGGATTAGACTGTAAAACTATTTCCGTCAACGTCTCCGGACGTCAGCTTCAGGACCATCGGCTCACTACCATGGTTGGTGATGTGCTTGCCAGGCACGACGTCGATCCGGGCATGATCAAACTGGAAATAACGGAGACGGCGATCGCAAACAACATCGGCGTCGCGGTAGAGACACTGACGTTTCTGCGTGACCGGGGTGTCAAGATCGCAATGGACGATTTCGGCACAGGTTTCTCATCGCTCAGCTATCTTTCAGAAATGCCGTTCGACTATCTCAAGATCGATCAGTCCTTCGTGCGCGCGATCGGCAACAAGAAGAACGCGAACAATATCTGCCGCGCAATCATCACGATGGCTCACGAACTCGGCAAGACTATCATTGCAGAAGGCATCGAGACGCGCGAACAGGAATCTTTCATGAAAGACTACCGGGTACAGGTCGGTCAGGGTTATCTCTATTGTAAACCCCTGCCACGGAAAGATTTCCAACGTATTGTTGAATCGCAGCTTGACAGACGCGAACCAGGCGCCGTGCTGCAGATGACATAGACGTCACCGCGGCAGGTATTCAGGATGACTGCCGGTCAATGCACGAGCTGAATAAGCGACACCGGAACCGTTCGGGTTGAATGCGCGGGCCAGACTATGGCTAACTACCATGCCTGCACTCGCCGAGCCTTCATGATGAGTATCGACTCCCTTAAATTTCGTGTCAATCTGGCCGGTTCGAGCCTGTCAACCGCACTTCGAACCGGCGTCGGAATCACCGCTCATCCGGCGGCAAAAAAGCCGGCCAAGCTGCTGCAGCTTTATGAATTCGAGGGTTGCCCGTACTGCCGACTCGTGCGCGAAGTGCTGACAGAACTGGATCTGGACGCGATGATTTATCCTTGCCCCAAGGGCGGCAAACAATTTCGGCCGCGCGTCGGCAAACTCGGCGGCAAGACGCAGTTCCCGCTGCTCGTCGACCCCAATACCGGGGAGCAAATGTACGAGTCCATGGACATCATTGCCTATCTGTTCGAAACCTATGCCGAGCGCCCGCTGCCGATGAAATGGCGCGTCGGCCTGCTGCAAAAAATCAGCTCGGCCGCCACGGGTATCGCCCGCGGCACAAATGGGGTCCGAGTACGGCCCTCCAGGCGCCCGGACAAGCCCCTGCAGCTGTACAGCTTCGAGTCCAGTCCGTTCGCGCGTCCCGTGCGCGACCTGCTGTGCGAACTCGAAATTCCCTATATCCTGCGCTCGGCAGGACGAACTCGCGTCTCCGACTGGGTTCCCCCGGCGATGCGAGACGCATTGAACATCCAGTCCGATCCGGACCAAATAAACCGCAAAGCGTTGTTGAAGCGCGCCGGCCGAGTCTCGATTCCATACCTGGTCGACCCGAACACCGGAGAGGAAATGGCCGAGGCTGAAGACATTATTCGGTACCTGACCGAGACTTACGCGACCGCCTGAAATGCGGAAGGTCCGCTCCCGCAAAATCAGTCAGTCAGGAAGCTGGTACCGTAATCCATCGGTGACAATCCAAGATGCGCCGCGACGGTCTGCCCGATGTCCGCGAAAGTTTCGCGCAGCCCCAGCGACCCGGGCTTGATACACGCGCCGTAAGCGAGGACCGGAATGTGTTCCCTCGTGTGGTCGCTGCCCTGCCAGGTTGGGTCGCAGCCGTGGTCGGCGCACAGAACAAGCAGGTCGTCATCCCGCATCTTCGCCATCAGCTCGGGCAAGCGTCGGTCGAAGTACTCGAGCGCAGCAGCGTAACCCGCGACGTTGCGGCGATGCCCGTACAGCATGTCAAAGTCAACAAAATTCGTAAACACGATGGAATTGTCGCCCGCCTCTTTCATCGCCGCCAGCGTTGCATCGAACAGCGCTTCGTTTCCGGTTGCTTTTATTTCTTTCGTAATACCGCGGTGCGCGTAGATATCGGCGATCTTTCCGATGCTGTAAACTTCGCCGCCACTGTCGACCAGTTTATCGAGCACGGTCGCTGCGTGCGGAGGTGTCGTAAGGTCGCGTCGATTGCCCGTGCGCACATAGCTGTCGGGACCGTCGCCGATGAACGGCCGCGCAATGACTCGCCCGATATGGTAATGGTCAACGAGTGCGCGCGCGATATCACACAGGTCATAGAGCCTCTGCAAACCGAATGCCTCTTCGTGGCAGGCAATCTGGAACACACTGTCGGCCGACGTATAAACGATGGGCTTACCCGTGCGAACGTGTTCGTCACCGAGTTCGGCAATAATCGTGGTGCCGGACGAATGGCAGTTTCCAAGCACGCCGGGCAGATCTGCGCTGGCGATGAGTTCGTCGAGTAACTCAGCCGGAAATGTATCCGTTTTTCGCGAGAAATAGCCCCAATCGAACAACACCGGGACGCCGGCTATTTCCCAGTGGCCGCTGGGCGTATCCTTGCCGCTGGAAAGCTCAGCGGCATATCCGTACGCACCGATAATTTGGATATTCTGCTCGACGCCCGCCGGAAACTCACCCGTGCTTTCTTTGCTCGCGTGCATGAGCCCCAGTTTCGAAAGGTTCGGGAGCTGCAGCGGACCCTCGGATGATTTGGCGCGAACACGCGCAATGTTTCCGAGCGTATCGGACCCGGTATCGCCAAATCTGCCGGCATCCGCTGTCGCGCCTATGCCGAAAGAATCGAGTACGAGAATAATTGCCCTTGCCACGCAAAACTCCGAATCACTGCAGGGCAAAGAAAAACCCGGCGAGCGATGCATTCATGAGATTCACAAGTGTACCTCCTATGACAGCCCGGAGGCCAAAGCGTGCGATGTCATGCCGTCGCGCCGGCACAATCGCCCCGAGGCCACCGAGCAGGATGGCGATGGAGGCAAGATTCGAGAAGCCGCAAAGCGCAAAGGTCACAACGAGCTGCGTATACGGTGACAGCGACTCCTTGATTTCGACAAAGCTTACATAGGCATAAAATTCGTTGACGACAAGCTTCTGTCCAATCAGGCTGCCGGCTGCCGTCGCCTCTGCCCATGGAACGCCCAGCAGAAATGCAATCGGCGAAAACAACTGGCCGAGCAGCCACTGCAACGTGAGATCGTCAAAGCCGAACCAGCCGCCCACGCCTGAGAGCATGCCGTTCACCAGGTAGATCAGCCCAACGAAGGCGACCAGCATGGCGCCGACCGCCATGGCAACCTGCAGGCCGGTCATCGCGCCGTTGCCGATGGCCTCGAAAATATTGACCGGCTGGTTGGCTTCCTCGACGAGCTCGACGTGCGGCCGCTCATCGTGAGACTCGGTTTCAGGCATCAGGATCTTGGCCATCATCAGGGCACCGGGCGCCGCCATGAAACTGGCCGTGATCAGGTATTTCAGGTCCACGCCCATCTGCGCATAACCCATCATCACGGCACCGGCGATCGTCGCGCAACCGCCGGTCATAACCGCAAACAATTCCGACTGCGTCATGCCGGCCAGGTACGGCTTGACGACGAGCGGCGCATCCGTGTGGCCAACGAAAATGTTTGAAACCGCCGACACCGATTCAGCATGACTCGTTTGCAGCAGCTTGTGCAGCCAGCCGCCGAAGACCCCGACCACCCGTTGCATGATGCCCAGGTAATACAGAACCGACATCAGCGCGGCAAAGAAGACGATGACAGGCAACACGTTGAATGCGATCGTGAAACCAAGCGTCGCCTGGACGTTCGAGCCGAATACGAAAGCGATGCCGTCGTTGCCGTAATTGATAACGGTTTGCACGCCTTTGACGACCTTGTCGAGTACGAGTCCTCCCGCCGGCACGAACAGCACGAGCGCTGCGACTACGGTTTGCACCAGGAACGCCATCGAAATGGTTCGGAGATTTATTGCGCGTCGGTTGTTCGACAGCAGCACGGCAATCGAAAAAATTGTGGCTATGCCAACCAGGCTCATGACTACTTGCATGGCGTCTGATCCTCAAAATCAAAAGGGCCCGACAAATCGGGCCCTTCGACAAAAATGTATCGCAGCCTAATGGTGCGCCGGTGTCTGCGGCTCCATTGTGCTTTCGCCGTAGTATTCAACACGGGAGTCCTCGATGTAAAAGCCCTCGTAAGACATCAGCCAGATCAGTACCAGAATAGCGACCGGCGGCCCCAGGATAGCGAGCTTCAGCGCAAGTCGTTCCCACTGCATGTGCATGAAGATCGCGACGATAAAACCGGCTTTCACGAACATGAAAACGAGAATCAGCGTCCAGCGCAGCGCTCCCTGAAACTGCAGGTAGTCCACCATGTAGGAAAAGAAACTAACGACAAAGAGCAGTAACCAGATCCAGAGATAAATCTTGATTGGATGTTGCTGTCCTTCTTCGGCCATAGCGAAGACTCCCGAACCTTCTTACCAGAGATAGAAAAATGCGAAAATAAATACCCAGACCAGGTCGACGAAGTGCCAGTAAAGGCCGGCGATTTCGACGATCTCATAGTTTCCGCCGCGCTTCTCGTAAAAACCGTTCTTGACCCTGAACGCGACAACCAGGAGATAAATGACACCGGCTGACACGTGCATACCGTGGAATCCCGTGATCATGAAGAAGCTCGAACCGAACTGTGCTGCGCCGAATGGGTTGCCCCAGGGACGGACGCCTTCCATGATCAGCTTCGTCCACTCGAAAGCCTGCATGCCCACGAAAGACGCACCGAGGACAGCCGTCGCGAGCATGAGCCAGAAGGTCTTGCTGCGGTCCTTTCGATAGCCCATGTTCACGGCCATCGCCATCGTGCCGGACGAGGTGATCAGGATAAACGTCATGATTGCAATCAGGATCAGCGGGATCGGATCGCCACCGAACGACAGCGCAAAGACCTCACTGGGTATCGGCCACGGATCGGTCGTCGAGATCCGAACCATCATATAGCTCACGAGGAAACAGCTGAAAATGAAGGTATCGCTGAGCAGGAAGATCCACATCATGGCCTTGCCCCAGGGCATGCCGAAGACCTGCTTGTCGCGCGAGAAATCGTCCATGACCCCCTTGGTGCCAGGCGCTTCTACTGCCGCTCCACTACTCAATACCGCTTCAGACATACGGACCCCTCAGGTCGATAACAGCAATCCAAAAAGAACCAGCCATACCAGCAGCAGAAAGTGCCAGTAGATCGTGCACAGCTCGATGCTGCGGGCGATTGACGGTGCATCGCCCGTGCCAAGAACGACTTTGGCGGTCGCCCTGGCCCACACGTACATGCCGCCGATAATGTGCACGGCGTGAGCACCCGTCAGAAAATAGAAAAATGCGTTCGCGGGATTGCTCGTAATGAACTGCCCCGATGACTGCAGCTGCTGCCAGGCAACGAGCTGCCCGATCACGAATGCAGTCGTTAGCAGGCCCGTCAGCAGCAGCCCGGGCGCAAGCCTCGCTTGCCGTTCCTTCACGGCGGCATTGCGCGTCCATTGAAAAACGATGCTCGCCAGTATCAGCATGACGGTATTGATCCACAGCAGCTGCGGCTCGGTTAACGGCACCCAGTCGCCGAGCTCCATGCGCAGGGCGTAGGCGCTCAGGATCAGAGCAAAGAACGAGGAAACGACCGCCAGCAATGTCAGCAGCGCGATGAGCCTGGAGTTGGTTCCAAGCGGCCCGTGATGGGCCGTCTCGCCGACAACCTCGGCCACCCAGGGCTGCGTGTTGAACGACTGCTTGAGCAGCCAGCCAAGCAGCGTGGCGAGTATCAGTGCCAGGAAGCCGAGCGCAATCGTCATCTCTGCTCCTCGCTGCGCGACAATAGCCTCATTTAGTGCGCGCCTCCATGGTCGCGACCGGCCGGCGCATCATCGGCGGACACGTTCTGCGGAATATAGTCGTCGTCATAGCCCGGCACGCTGTAGTCATAGGCCCAGCGATGCACGACCGGCAGCTCGTGTCCCCAATTGCCGTGTTTCGGCGGATGGTCCGGCGTCTGCCATTCCAGCGTCGTCGCATGCCAGGGATTAGGATCAGATTTGGGTCCCTTGCTAAGGCTCCATATCATGTTGATGAAGAACAGCACCTGGGTTGCCGCGACGAACAGCGCCGATACCGTAATCCAGGCGTTCAGGTCCTGCGCGGACTCCGGCATGAACTCGGTATTACCCATCGCGAAGTAACGGCGCGGCACGCCCTGGAAGCCGAGGTAATGCATCGGCAGATATATCGAGTACGTGCCAATGAAAGTCATCCAGAAATGCCATCTGCCCAAGGTCTCGTTGTACATCCTGCCCGTGATCTTGGGCCACCAGTGATAGATTGCGCCGAATACGACGAGAATTGGCGACACGCCCATTACCATGTGGAAATGTGCGACAACGAAATAGGTATCCGACAGCGGCAGGTCAATCGTGACATTGCCGAGGAACAATCCGGTCAGTCCGCCGTGGATAAACGTAAATATGAAACCAATGGCAAACAGCATCGGCACCCGCAGATGAATATTGCCCTCCCAGAGCGTCAACACCCAGTTATATACCTTGATGGCTGTCGGCACCGCGATGATCAGCGTTGTGGTGGCGAAGAAGAAACCGAAGTACGGATTCATGCCGCTGACGTACATGTGGTGCGCCCAGACGATGAAACTCAGACCACCGATGGCGACAATGGCCCAGACCATCATGCGATAGCCGAAAATGTTCTTGCGCGCGTGCGTACTGAGTAAATCGGAGACAATTCCGAACGCCGGCAAAGCGACAATGTAGACCTCGGGATGGCCAAAGAACCAGAACAGGTGCTGAAACAGTATCGGGCTGCCGCCCGTATAGCCCGGATCTGCCCCCATCAAGCTGATGGCCGGCATGAAGAAACTCGTGTGCAGCGCCTTGTCGAGCAACATCATGATTGCGCTCACCAGCAGCGCGGGAAAAGCCAGCAGGCCGAGAACCGTCGCGATAAAAATGCCCCAGACGGAAAGCGGCATGCGCATCAACGTCATGCCCCTGCAGCGCGCCTGCAGCACGGTCGTGACATAGTTCAGGCCGCCCATCGTGAACGCAACGATGAACACCGCGAGGGACAGAAGCATCAGTACGATGCCCCAGTCGACGCCGGGCGTCCCGGCCATGATCGCCTGCGGCGGATACAGGGTCCAGCCGGCCCCCGTCGATCCCCCGGGCACAAAAAAACTGGTGACAAGTATGATGACCGACAGCAGGTAGACCCAGTAACTGAGCATGTTCAGGTAAGGAAAAACCATGTCGCGCGAGCCACACATCAGCGGAATCAGGTAGTTGCCGAAACCACCCAGGAATAATGCCGTCAGCAGGTAAATCACCATGATCATGCCGTGCATGGTGATGAACTGGTAATAGTTTTCCGGGTTGATGTACGAGAACTGATCCGGGAAGCCGAGCTGAAGTCGCATCAATGCCGACAGGCCCAGCGCGATGAGGCCAACAAAGATGGCCGTCAGACCATACTGGACGGCGATGACCTTGTGGTCCTGGCTCCAGATGTACTTGGTGATAAACGTCTGCGGATCGTGGTGCTCTATTTCATGGTCACGATCTGCAATTGCAACGTATGCCATCCGATTCCCCTTGTACCATAACAGTCCGCCGTTCCAGCGCGGCGAACAACCTATAACGTATTGATGTAAGCAACGACATCCCTGACCGCCTGGTCGTCATGCAGGTTGTCGGCCATAAAACCCATTTGCTTGCCCTGGTAGTCCTGCAGATGGCCGCCACGAACTTCGTCTTTGAAATTCTGCAACTGTCGCGCCATGTACCAGTCGGACATGCCGGCCGCGCGGGGCGCATTCATGGCTTGTATACCCATGCCGTCCGCGCCGTGACAGTACGCGCAGACGTTGTAGTATTTCTGCCCTCTGGCGATGTCGCCTTCGATCGTCGAAGCCACAGCATTGTCAGGAAAAGTCAGAATGTGTGCGACCACGTTATCAACGGCCTGCTCGTCGGCCAGCGTCGCCGCCATGCCGATCATTTGTGCTCCATAGACGTCGCCTTCGTGCGTGCCGCGAAGACCCCTCTTGTAATTCATGAGCTGGCGTTTCAGGTACCAGGCGCTCTGCCCCGCAATCTTGGGGGCATTCAAGGCCGCGATTCCCTCGCCCTGCTGGCCGTGGCACGCGGCACAAACCGCGTACTGCGCAGCACCGATCGCGGGATTGCCCGCCGGAGCTGTATTCAGATCGTGATAAGTGGACTGGTTGGCGAGCCAGGTATCGTAGTCATCGCGCTCTGCGACGATGACAGCACCGCGCATCGTGTAGTGCGCAATTCCACACAGTTCCTCGCAGAGAATCTCGAAACGCCCGGTCTTTGTCGGTGTCAGCCACAGGAACGTATTCATGCCCGGCACCAGGTCCATCTTGACCCGAAACTGGGCAACGGCGAAATCATGAAGCACGTCTTTTGAGCGCAGCACGAATTTGACGGGCCTGTCGATGGGGATGTGAATCTCCCCGTCGTAGATGAGGACATCATCCTGGCCATTCGGATCCTCGGGATCCATGCCGAACGGATTTTCAGAACTGATGCGCTCGGCATCAACCTCGCCCAACTTGCCGTCGTCGCCCGGCAACCGGAAGGTCCAGTGCCACTGCTGGCCCACCGCCTCCACAACGTGCGCATCGTCCGGTACATCAACAAAGTCCGCCCACACAAACAGGCCGGGCGTCAGCATCGCCGCCACGCCAACTGCTGTCAGGCCCGTCAGCCAGCTTTCGAGCTTCTTGTTCTCCGGCTCGTAGGAGGCTCTCGCTCCTTTTTTGTAGCGGAACCTGATGACGCAATAGGCCATGAAGAGATTAACGGCCACGAATACGAAGCCCGTGACATAGAGCGTAATGTCGACAGTGAAATCCACCATGCCCCAATTCGAGGCCAGGTCGGTAAACCACCACTCATAATTCTGGCTGTATACGTGAAAAGCGACAGAGCCGACGACGAGCAGAATCAAGACAACAGCGAAAGGCATACTTCGTGCACCCTTTATGGTGGTCGTTGTATTTATTTGCCGCCGGTTCTCTTTGTTGCCGTGGTTCCAAGCTGTGCCGGCGGACTTACCCCGCCGTCGAGGATAGTGGAATCAGTAGGTATTTTCCACAATATCACAGGCCGATATCGCTCCGGACTTTCCTTTCGGCTCTCTTGATGTCCGACTGCAGCGCATCCAGTTCCTGCTGCAACGGACCGGCCAGCATTGCAGTTTCAGTCTCCCAGTCGATAATCGGAACGGCAGCTACGATACTCGTCGGCGCTGGCGCAGCCGGCTTTACGGCCTGCTGGGTGTTAACAATAACGATGACCGCCACGGCAGCCGCAATCCCTGTGAGACTGCTGGCCCACCAGAACAGCGCCGGCCTTTGCGACTTGGGCACCGCAACAATTTCGGCTTCAGGCGTAACGCTCCGCAACGAGGCTGCTATGCGGTGATCCAGTTCGTCAGAAACCCTAACCTCGATCTTTTCCGCATCCTGACGAAGTTGTCTGCTTAACTTATCCATAGGCTTTGCCTTGATTTACAGCGTTATTCAATTCGACATCCAGCGCTTTGCGGCCCCGCAACAGGTTGACTTTGGTCCAGGACGGAGAGCGATCCAGCGCCCTCGAAATGTCTTTGACGGACATGTCTTCGGCATAACGCAGCCACATCGCTGCAAACACTTCGTCGTTTAGCAGCCGCCGCGCATTGATCCAGAGATTTTCTGCATCCGAGTCGGCGATGCACTGCAGCAAAGGGTCACTTTCTTCGTCCCTCAGATCACCCAATTCGACGACTTCGGGCACTCGTAGTTTCGCCGCGTTGCGGATGGCGATGCGATACAACCAGGTACTGAACCGCCAGCGCTCATCGTAGGAACGAATATAACGAAAGGCGCTCATCATCGTGTCCTGCAGGGCGTCTTCCGCATCTGCATAGCTCGCACAGCGGGTTAGCAGGAAGCGCAACAGGCCATGCCGGTAGTCGCGCACGAGCTCGCCGAACGCATCCGCGGATCCCGCCTGGGCCGCGCTTACCCGCTGTCTCTCAGTCCTCAAGCGCAGATACGACCGTATCCGGTTCGATCGCGAGGGAAATTCTCAGGGAATTGCCCGCAACGTCGACCCGGGTGCTTTGCAGCACCGATGCTATCTCCGGATCCATATCTTCATTGAAAACCTGCAGGCTGATCAGGCCTCGGACGATGCTGGCCAATGAATCGGCTATTTCAGGCTCATACACCATGAGCTGGGCTTCGAGCCCGAGCTTGTCCCCAAGATCCGCGATCAGCACGGCAACCTGTTTCGTGTTGCGAAGAAGGTTGGATTCCCAGCCGCTGCCGGCATCCAGCTCTTCGGCATTGACACCGGCCTGGATGAGGCTCTGTTCCGCTCGTAACACAAACAGCGCGTTCTTTTCTTGTTTCGAAGACGCAATCTGGCCATTATTGGCCAGCAGTGCCTTCATCTGGTCCTGCGTATTGGTCACGAGGATTTTGTTCCTGAGGGCGACGCTGATATAGGCCTCATCGTCGAGGGAGTCGACATCGATGTCCACCTTGCCGACACCGGGACCCGAACGGTCGCTGTTGAAGTAGTAGTAGGCCTTGCCCGACGATTTGAAGGTCTGCAGTTCGCCGTCGGCGGCCGCAATAGCGATGATCTTGTCTTTGGTGTCCTGGCTGATGTTGCCTTCAACCAGGATTACAGGGCCGTCTCCGGCGCGCGAAAATGCGGTAAGCCGTGCGGCTTCCTTGCCAAAATCAATGCCCGTTTCCAGCCGAATTTCTTCAAAGAACTCGGAATCGAGCCAGTCGTAAAGTCCCTGGCTCGCCTTGCCTTTTCGCATGGCGTCGAAATCAGAGTGAAAATACCAGGTGGCCGAATCCGGTATTCCGCCGATCTCGGCACTGGCCAGCGTCGGAACGAGAAGAAACAGCGTGGCGGCGAGCAACGTCACTTTGCGCATCGAAATACCCTCTAATAGCGATCTCATATTGAGTTATAGGGCTGCGGCGTCCGTTTGGTTACAGATAAATGGGGACATTCTTAATTTAACGTATGGGTACGTTAAATTTAAGAATGTCCCTGCTTGCTCCGGCTGGTCAGCCAACTAACGCCATAAGTCAGGATCATCCCGGCAAGGAAGCCCGGTATTGCCTCGTACAGGCCGTGATAATCCGCCTTGAACCAGGTCAGCCAGGTGACGCTTACCACGAACCCGCCGAGCACGCCGGCGAGCACACCGGCCCACGTGACTCGCTTGTAGTAGAGGATGCCGATCATCGCCGGCCCAAAAGCCGATCCGAGCCCGGACCAGGATGCAAGCACGAAATGAAAAATCACGCGCGGCTCCTGGATGCCGAGCGCCAGCGCGATAATGCCGATAATAACGGTGACGAGTTTGCCGTAGTTGGACAGCGCCGCATCGCTGTCCGTGCTGCCCATTATCTTCTGATAGGTATCGCGTACGACGGCCGACGATGCGAGCAGCAGCAGCGAGTCGACGGTCGACATGATCGCGGATAGCACGACGACGAGCAGCATGCCGGATATAACGGGCGGGAAGAGTTCGCTGGAAAGCACCGGGAAAATTGTTTCGCTGTCCTCGAGCCCGGGGAACAGCGCCCTGCCCGCAACCCCGGCCGTCACGGCGCCGGCCGTGAAGAACAGAAGAACAATGACCGACATGATGCGCGCTTTCTGGATTTCAACGTCGTCGCGGGCCGACATGTAGCGAATCAGGAGCTGCGGGACACCCATAAACGGCAGGCCTATGGCAAGAAAACTGGCAACCCCGACCCATGCCGGTCCGCTGGAAAAAGCAAACATGTCCAGCAGCGCCGGATCCTGAGACGCCAGCGCGATTTTCACCTCGCCCCAGCTACCGACTGCGAGGATGGCCGCTACCGGCACGGCTATCAGACCCACCAGCATCAGGACGCCCTGCACGACATCGGTGTAGGACACCGCTTTGTACCCGCCAACAAACGTGTAGCCAATAATGAAGACCGCGCCCACGATCACGCCGGTCTCATATTTCATGCCGAGGAAGCTGCTGAAAGCCTTGCCGGAGGACACCATCTGGGCCGTGACGTAGGTCGTCACCATTACGACGATGATGAGTACTGCGGCGCCGCGGATCAGGTGCCACCTGTCGGCAAATTTTGCGGCCAACACGTCGGGCACGGTGATGGACTCCGTTTCATCGCCGAGACGCTTGAGGCGCCTGGAAATCAGCCCCCACGACAGCGCAATGCCGACAATCTCGCCGACAACGACCCAGTAAGCCTGTGTGCCGACGGCATAGCCCATTCCGGAGAGGCCCAGCAACAGCCAGCCGCTCTCGCCGGTTGCATTGGTGCTGAAGGCAACCACCCAGTACGGCAGTTTTTTGTCGGCGAGGTAAAAGCCGGCCAGCGTATGAGTTTCCCGGCGGCTCCAGATCGCCAGTGCAGCCAGCACTCCCAGGTAGACGATCAGTACGGTAACAGTTGTGGACATTTGTCAGCAGCCTGAGATTTTCGGCATCAGGAGTCGCGGCTCAAGCGGCCGGCGATGATTCCTGCAATCAGCACGACTATACCGATGCCAAACAGGTATTCGGGATAGGAACGAGTGATACCGCAGTAGTAGACGCCGGCGACGACGACTATTTGAAATGCGTTGAAGGCTTTGCTCTTGCGGAGCCTGGCCTTAGGGAAGCGCAACCTCGATATCATCAGCAGCGCCAGCACAAACATCAGCACGGGCATGTATAAATGCAGCGGCAGCGACTCGGCGACGTCAGGATGGCGGATCAGCACGAGTACGAGCGAAGAGACAAGCCCGCCGCCCGCTGCCGTAATGGGAATACCCGCGAACCAGCCCGTGCTGGGCACATCCGACGCAAGATTGAAACGCGCCAGCCGCATGGCGCCGGCCAGAACGAAAACGGCGACGGCAACGACGAGCACCCAGAACTGCGCGGTATCGTATTCGATGCCTCCGAGCTGCAGCCCGGCATTGAGCATGAGTACCGCGGGCGCAACGCCGAAGGAAACGAGGTCCGCCATCGAATCGAACTCGGCGCCGAAACTCGACGTCGCTTTCAGCAGTCTTGCGGCTGCGCCGTCCATGACGTCAAGCAATCCACACCAGACGATAATCCACGCGGCGAGTTCCAGTTCGCCCAGCTGCGTCGTAACGATGGATGCGACGCCCAGCAGCAAACTCAGGGCCGTGAAGCCGTTTGGTATCGAGTAGCGAAGGAGACTCAAGGGCTTATTAAACCTCTGCTTTTTGTTGAGTGCGCATTTTGCAGCCCGCTGCCCTTATTATCCACTTTCCTCTGGTAGCTCGCGGGCGGACAGACTAGCTGCCGCCCCACCAGTTCATGCGGCGCACGTTCGCGCCGGTACCGCTGATGCCGACAGGACCTCTTGGCACGTTCAGCTGCATTCTGACGCCTTCGCGCTCGATTTCGATAACGACGTCCTCACCGGCACGGCCCTGCAGCGTCAGTTCACGCAGCTCATTCACGTCGAATACGCGCTCACCGCCATAGCTGACGATCTGGTCGCCCGGTTCCAGGCCCGCCAGGCTTGCCGGCGAACCGTCCATTACCTGGGTGACCTGGATGGTCGTCGCCTGCCCCTGTGCCTTCAGATAGCGCTCATAGTCGCTGTCGCCCAGTTCGGCCCGGAGCAAGGACTGTGGTCTGCTCATCGCTGACAATGAGTCGACCACGTCGCCCCGACGTTGCGCATCGTGCGCCGCCTGCATCGCCTTGAACTGCGCCTCCGACTCCTGCTGCAGAACGCGGCGGGCCTCGTCTTCCGAAAAGCCGCCTTCCACCAGCTGGCTCAGCCGCCGCTCCTGGAAGTTCCTGACCATGGACTCGAAATCTCGCCGCCCGCGCTGCTCCGATTGTCGCGACGGCGCTGCATCGTCTGCCGCTGCGCCCTGGTCTGCAAACACCTGCGGACCCGTGGAGTCGATGCGGTCGAATTCTTCGATCAGATTCTGCAGCTGATCCTCGACTATGAGCCGCGCTTCGCGCTCTTCGGCGATGACTTGCTCGAGTCGGAGCAGCCGTTCTTCAATTGAGGCCGCCGATTCGAAGGTGTTCGCCGAAAGCTCCGTTCGTGGCGCGCCGTCGCCCGTCGAATTATCTCGCATGAGCCAGACGGCAGCGGCGAAACCAGCGATCAGGCTGATCGCAATTGCGGCGATGGTCCTAGACATGGCGTCCTCCAGGCGCATTGAGCGGTCTCTGCGCATTATCGCAGACCCTGTCGCAAGCCGCTGATGTATGGTCTGATGACGGCTTCAGAGACACAGCAAGAGTCCCGATAATGAAAACCAAGCGGCTGATAAGTATCGTGTTTCTCGGTGCTCTATGTGGCTGTTCGGGCCAGCCCGAACCGACCGTCGCGGAGCGTGTGAATTCGATTGCCTCACAGTTCGTCGCCGGCTACTACTCGCACTACCCGGAAGAAGCCTACGAATCCGCCTACCCCGAAGCACCGATGGATCGTCTTGGGGACCACCGCGAAAGCAGCGTTGCGGCGTGGCACAAACAGGTTGATGACTGGCTGGCACAACTTGACGCGCTCGATCCAACGCCGCTGTCCGGTACATCCGATGCGGTGACCTACCTGTTCACGCGCGAGCGTCTCGAGGCGATTGTCGGGATGCGAGTGTGTCGCATGGAGCTCTGGAGCGTCAGCCCCACATGGACCGGATGGCCCTCGATGATAACGTCAACGCTTGCCGCACAGCCTATAGGCACCGCGGCTGAACGCGACGCAGCACTCGCACGTGCGTCCGATATTCCGCGCTACCTCGATACAGAGATTAGCAACCTGCGTCGCGGTGTTGCTGCCGGATACCTTGCGCCACAGACCAACGTCGATGCCGTCGTCGAACAGGTGACCGCGTTGATCGAAACGCCCGCCGACGAATCGCCTTTCCTGGAACCGGCGAGGCGCTCTCAGGATAGTGAATTCAGGAAACGATACCGCGAAACCGTTGGAAAAAGCGTCGGCCCGGCCCTGATCCGCTACCGCGACTTCCTTGCTAACGACTATCGGGGCCGGAAGGTTATCGGTGTTTCAGAGAACCCGAATGGCGAAGCGTGCTACGCCGCATCGGTCCGGTACTGGTCGTCACTGCCGATGGACCCCGCCGATATTCACCGAGCCGGCCTGTCGAACATGTCGCGCATAAGAAGCGAGATGCTCACCATCGCCAAAGAGTCTTTCGGCACAAACGACCTCAAATCACTTCTCCAGGAACTCCGGAGCAACCCCGAGTACACGTTCGAAAGCGAACAGGCGATGCTCGATTACATCAACAGCGCTATCGCCCGGGCGAGGGCCGCGATGTCGGACTGGTTTGCCTATGTGCCGGAGTCCAGGTTGATCGTAACGCCCTCACCGGCATTCGAAAAAGATTCTGGCGGTGGCTTTTACTCGGCAGCGTCACCGGACGGCAGCGTCGGTATCTACAAAGTGGGCACCTACAATCCGACCGGCATAAGTAAAGCCGGAACGGAATCAACTGCGTTTCACGAAGGCTGGCCTGGCCACCATCTCGACAGCTCGATCGCGCTCGGCAACCAGTCGCTGCACCCGATACTGCGCTACATGTGGAGCTCCGGAACCAGCGAAGGCTGGGCGCTGTATTCGGAGCGACTGGCTGACGAAATCGGTCTGTATTCGAATGAGCTGGCCCGCCTCGGCATGCTTTCCAACGAGGCTTTCCGTGCGGCACGCCTGGTTGTTGATCCGGGCCTGCACGTCATGGGCTGGACGCGGCAGGACGCCATTGACTATATGCTCGAAAACACGGCCGAGGGCCTGGACGCGGTATCCGGGGAAGTCGATCGTTACGCGGCGGTGCCCGGACAGGCCACCTCCTACCTTGTCGGTAGCCTGGAGATTCAGCGTCTCAGGAAAAAAGCCGAGAGGCTACTCGGCGACAAATTCGATATCCAGGCATTTCACAATCGCATCCTCGAAAACGGCAGCGTGACGCTGCCGATGCTCGGCATGAGTATTGACGCCTGGATCGAGGACACCCTGGACGACTAGCGGCCGGCTTACTCGGCGACTTGCGCGGCAACAACCGTCGCCGGGCAACTGGCGCCGGCCGTATACGGCCCGAGCCCCGTGTTCACGCTCGCGATTTGCCCGGGCGGTATCTGTCCCCGGACTTCGTGCCGCACCTGCTGCTGTCGGCCGTATGCGTCGGCGTACTCAACAACAACCTGAACCCCTGTAATCTGCACGGCCGTGTCGTTCTTGACCGATACAACGAGGTTGCCGTTAGCGTCCGGATCGCAGCGACGCAGGACGTAGGCGCTCGGGTTCGAGGGCAGCTCCAGCCTTACCAGGGCCGCGGTTGCTGCTTTGCCGTACTCTCCGCCCGCGCCAGCAACGGCCTTGAAATGTTTGATTGCTTCCGGAATATTGCCGCGCTGCTGCGCGATGCCGCCCAGCGCATAATGCGCCGGCGCCGTTGGCAACAGGCCGATGCTCCGTTCGAGGTCAACAACCGCACCGTCTGTTTGCCCGAGCTCCTTCTTCGCCAGGCCGCGCTGCAAATGGTAGTAGAAGAAATCGTTGCGCCGCTCGATCGCCCGGCTGTAGTTGGTTACCGCCATGTCATATTTGTCGGCAACCAGCCGAACGTCGCCTCGCAGCGCGTGAAAATGCGCTTCCTGCGAAAACAGGTCCAGCGCTTTGTTGGAAAGCGCGAGCGCTTCATCGAGTTTTTTCTCGGAGAGGGCTTTGCGACCCTCGTCATAAGCATCATAAGCCGGTTTGACGGCCCGCGTCGTTTGCATGGCACGCTGGAACTCGGCCTCGCCCGTCTTGCCGCCGGCAGGCAGTGTAGCTGCCGTCGCGATATTGGCATTCACGCGCCCCTGCGACGGCGGATGGCTGGCAAACAGTCCGCTTAGCCAGTCCGTCCTGCGTCCCTCGCTCAGGCGCACGAACGTCTCCTGCAACGAGACGGCACCCCTCGGGTCGTAGCCTGCTTTCGACATGTATTGCATACCGTAATAATCGGACTCGAGTTCGGCCTCGCGCCCATACTTCATGGTGATCAGCTGTGCCGCCAAACCGGCGCCGCCAACGGCGAGGTTGCCGTAGTCGCTGTCGCTCGATGCAACAGCCGTTGTCAATACCAGTCCCTGCAGCAGCATGCCGCGTGATATCTGGCTGGCCGTGTGCCGCGCCGCCGCGTGCACGACTTCATGTCCCAGCACGGCCGCCAGCTCCGCCTCGGATTCGAGCTCCGTCAACAGCCCGCGATTAATCGCGATCTTGCCGCCGGGCAGCGCCCAGGCGTTGGGAACCGAATTGTTCAGCACCACGAATTCATAAGGCAGCGCAACTTCGCTTTGCGCGGCCAGGCGACCGCCGACACCCTGCACGTACTGGGTAAGCGCTGGGTCTATGTCGTAATCGCCGCCCTGCGACTGGCGCATCGGGGCATAGTTTTGCTGCCCCATCTGGATTTCCGATGCCGTGCTGACCGTCATCAGCTGGCGCTTGCCTGTTACCGGGTTGACCGCGCAGCCGGCCAGAAACGCGCCCCCGATTGCAAGGAGTATCGTGAATTTCCGCATTTTTATTCCTCACTAAAACTCACCGGCGATTATAGCGCCTGTTATAATCCGGCGGTTGCAAATAACAGCAATTAACAGGGAGAACCCAATGGGACTGTTTGACTTTGTAAAAGATGTGGGGCGCCAGATTTTCGATACGGATGCGGAAGCGGCCGACAACATCAAGCAACACCTCGAGATCAAGACCAGCGGTCTCAGCAATCTCACGGTGGAATTCGACGATGGCGTCGCGACCCTTTGCGGCGACTGCAAGAACCAGGCTGTTCGTGACCAGGCGATCCTGCTAGCCGGCAACATCAAGGGCGTGAAAAAAGTTGTCGCGGATGACCTCAAAGCGCCACCGCCGAAACCCGAAGAACCCAAAGAGAAGGCGGAATTCTATGAGATCGTCAGTGGTGACACGCTTGGTGGCATCGCCAAGAAATACTATGGCAGTGCCGGCAAGTACATGAAGATCTTCGAAGCCAATCGCGACATCATCAAGGACCCGAACAAGATTTACCCCGGTCAGAAAATCAAGATTCCACTTGACAAGTAATGACCGGAGAAACTCTATGGAACTGATGGATCTGCTCAAGAGCGCCGGTGGCGCCGATAGTATTGGCCAACTGGCCAGGACGGTCGGGCTTGGCTCATCGGACACGTCGAAACTGGTCGAAGCCCTTGCACCTGCACTCATGCGCGGCATGCAGAAAAATACCGCGGACGATTCTGGTCTGGCGAGCCTGCGCGGTGCCCTCCAAACCGGCAGGCACGATCGATATATCGACAAACCCGAGCTGCTGGCATCCGACGAGACCCGTAATGATGGCAACAACATTCTCGGTCACATCTTTGGCAGCAAGGACGTTAGCCGCAATGTTGCGGCGGCAGCCTCCAAGGAGACCGGCATTGATGCGAGCATGATCAAGAAAGCACTGCCGTTGCTGGCTGCTCTCGCGATGGGTGCTATGAGCAAGAAGACCTCCGCAGGTCGCGATATCGGTTCGTCGTTGTCTAGAGGTGGGCTCGGTCCGCTCGGCGATCTGCTCGCCATGGGCGGCAGGTCCGGTGGCGGGCTTGACGATATCCTTGCCATGGCGCGTAAGTTCTTCTGACACCTGCTGCCTGACCGCAAGGTCGACCACCGCATGAAATGGCCGGCGCAATGCCGGCCATTCTTTTTCCTGCCAACGGGCATGTGGATATACTTTGCCGATGGGCGAGGAATTTGATCTCTGGAGACTGGCGGCTGGCCTGGGTCTGTTCCTGTTCGGCATGCATGAGTTGGAGCATGCGCTGACACAGCTCGCCGGACGCTCGTTCAAGAAATTTCTTCGTCAGTACACGGCAAAACCCCTGCGCGGCGTGCTGGCCGGCGCGGTCACGACGGCCGCACTGCAAAGCAGCTCTGTCGTAAGCCTGATCGTTCTCGCGTTCGTTGGCACCGGTATCATCTCGCTGGCCAGCGCGCTGGGCATTGTGTTCGGCTCCAATCTCGGCACCACGATGACCGGTTGGATCGTCGCGACAATCGGATTCAAACTCGACATCGAGGCACTCGCACTGCCAATCATTACAATCGGCGGGTTCGGCGTGGTGTGGTCTGCCGCCGGGACCCGGCGAGCCGGGCTCAGCCATTTTGTCGTTGGCTTCGGCCTGATGCTCATGGGGCTCGAGTTCATGAAGTCGGGCGCCCTGGTTGCGACGACGTTGTTCGACCCAACGGCCCTGGCAGGCTACCCGCTGATCGTCTTTCTGCTGGCCGGTCTCCTGCTGACGGCCGTTATCCAGTCCAGTTCCGCGACGATCATGATCACGCTGAGCGCGCTGTATGCCGGGGCCATCCCGCTGGAATCGGCGGCGGCAATTGCCATCGGCGCCGACCTGGGCACGACGGTCACCGCACTCCTGGGATCGCTTGCAGGCTCGGCGGCAAAGAAACGTGTGGCGGCGGCAGTGGTCTTGTTTAACGTGGTGGCCGACACGATTGCGTTCCTGAGCCTGGTGCCGCTGCTCGAGCTCATTACCGAAGTCATCGGTTTATCCGACCCGCTATTCGCGCTGGTCGCTTTCCATAGCCTCTTCAACCTGATCGGCATAGTCATTTTCCTGCCCGCCATTCCGCTGCTCAGCCGATGGCTTGGCCGCCGCTTCCGGGAGGACGATACGCCGCTGCTGCGACACATTAAAGCAAGCGATACCGCCGTCGCCGAGGCTGCTCTCGAAAATATCACGCGTGAGACACTACGACTGATCGATCAGGCGGCCGCATTGAATCAGGCCACGCTCGACCTGCCGCCCGATCATACGTTTTACGAAAGCCGGGAAGATCGCAAGGGTGTCTCCGTTTTTTCACCGGAAATCGATTACGACCGCTGTTATGCGGAAATCAAGCAGCTGGAAGGCGAAATACTCCGGCACGCGCTCGCGCTTCAGGGCAGGTCGCTGGAAACCGAGGAGTCGGAGCGCCTGGGGCAGATAATTCCGTCGATCCGCAACGCCGTGCAGGCTGCGAAGTGCATGAAAGACGTGAGCGCGGACCTCGAGTTGTTCCGCGGCTCGGTGAACGACCGTTTCAATGCCTACTTCGGCCAGTTTCGCGAAGCGGCAAGAGAATTCTACGAGGCGCTCGATTCCCTGGGGCGATCGGACATTCCTGCCGTGCGCTTCGAAACGCTGGTCGAAATAAAGAACAAATCCGAATCGGTACATAACCGTATGCAACACCGCATCTACAACGAGGTGTCGCGCGGCGAGCTCAGCGAAGTGGAAATATCGACGCTGCTAAACGTCAACCGGGAGTTGCTCGTCGCGAGCCAAAGCCTGGTCTCCGCCCTCGCCGATGCCCTTCTGAGCATGGACGCCGCCAGAGAGTTCGCCAGTCTGCCGGCCGCACGATAGCTCACCGTAGGTGATAATCCGAATAGCCGGAATACAGCGGGTCAGCCAGGATTGCAGCCAAGTGTAGGATCAGGAGTCGAGATGGAGTCTGAAGCCAGAACGCTGATGAAGGAACTGCGGGAAGATCATCGCAATATGTCGATCGTTCTCGAGCTGATCGATGATGTCGTAGAGCATGCCTCTTCGGGGAAGGACCCGGACTTCGAACTGCTCGACGAGATCATGCGTTACATGACCGTCTATCCCGATGCCGTGCACCACCCCAAAGAAGACATCATGTACGCACAGCTGCGCAAAAAGCGCCCGGACCTCGCAGAGGGCCTCGACAACGTTCCCGATGACCACAACGAAATCGCTGCACTGGGTGCGGCCCTGCGCGACGAGATCGAGGCCATCAACGCCGGCGCTGCTGTGCGACGCAGCAAACTGATCAAGGATGCGTCCGGCTACGTGAATCGCCTGAGATCACACATGGCCTGGGAAGAGCGTGATCTTTTCCGGCGTATCGACACAATGCTCGACGAAGACCCTCAGGAATTTGACGTCGCGAAATTCGAGCACATCAAGGATCCCGTGTTCGAACTCCAGGTTGAAGCCGGATTCCGGCGCCTGCTGTCGAGCCTGAAGCGGAACAGCTCGCCGGCGGGCTAGAAGTACCAGGCGATCTGGGCAAACAGCCCGGCACCACCCGACAGGAACCGGTCCGTCATTTCTGATTCGATGCCACCAAACTCGCTGCCTTTCGGGCCGAGCGGCACGTTGATGCTGCCCAGAAAAGTCATGTTGTCCGAAAGGCTGTAGTTCGTTACGAGCTGAAAAAGGCCGCTGGGATCGGCGACATTCGCCAGTATCGTCGGTGTGAGCCCCCAAAGCGGCGTCATTTCGATCATGACGCTGGCGGCCAGGTAGTGACGTCCGATCGAAAAAAGTTCGCCTCGCACAATTCGGTCAATGAGATCGGGATTATTGGAAAGACTGACTGAATCGTACGAACCCGATCGCTGGCCGATGCCGTTAAAGAAATACTCGACAGCGCCACTCATGTTTCGGTCAAACCAGTTCCAGGAATAGGTGAGGTTTGCCACGACCTGCAGGTACGTGTCGATGTCGGAGTGCGTTACGACAACATCGCCGCGCAAAATGGCGCCACCGACGCTCTTGCTGGCCCCCAGCCCCGCAACCGAATCGCCGTAGTTGCGCGCAAACAGCACATCGTATTCCGCCTCTCCCAGGAATCCGTGGTATTTGACGGCCGCTGTGGCTTCGTTCGCCTCGATGTCGCCGCTCGCAGGATTGCGACGCGCGACGTACGCGCCCTGCACGTCGTCACCGCTGTCACGCAGGTACTGCAGGTACAGCATGTCGTCACCACCCTTGTATTCGGTATCGACGGCAGCCGGATCAAATGGATTCACCAGGTCCATGGGTGCGTAGAACAAGCCGTTCCCCCACGACAGGGCCTGCCGCCCGAAGCGAAAAACGGCCCTTTCGCTCGCGTAGCCAAAGCTCAGGCGATCCAGGCGATGCAGGGCGATGGTCTTGCCGCTGTCTCGTATGATATCCGTCAGATCGAACAGCCGGCGGCCGTCATCCGGCAATCCTGGAAAGAAGATATCCGTGCCGCCCGGCAGCGCGCGACCCAGTTCGACGCTGTCTCCGTCCAACAAGAGCAACTGATACGCTGCATCGAAGGACCATCGTCCGACGCTGCGCTGCAGATTGAGGCGCAGATCCGCGGTGACGTCCAGCGTACGGCTGCCAACCAGATCCCTGAATACGCTTCGATCCGGATAGACCTGACTCGTCGACGAAAATTTCGTGTGGCCAGCAAACTCCATCTTATTGTCGGCTGCCGCCGCAGCAGCCGACAGCAGAAATAGAGCTACGAAAAATCTAGGCGGCATGTTGGTCGATGTCGTCAACGATACGGCCGTCCAGCATGCGAATCAGGCGTTTTGCATACCCCATTACCCGCTGGTCGTGCGTCGCAATGACGAACGTCGTATTGTGATGCTCGTTGAGCTCGGTGAAGAGCGTCATCAACTCATCCGAAGTCCTGGAATCCAGGTTCGCCGTCGGCTCATCGGCAAGCACCAACGCGGGTCGCGACACGATAGCGCGCGCGACGGCCACGCGCTGCTGCTGGCCGCCGGACATCTCGGCAGGTCGCCGCCCTTCCAGCCCCGCCAGACCGACCTCCTCGAGGATCGCCAGTGACTTGGTACGTCTTTCTGCTGCCGGAACGCCCTGAATCTGCATGACGAACTCGATGTTTTCCTGTGCCGTCAGGACAGGGATCAGGTTGTAAGCCTGGAAGACGAAACCGATACTCGAAAGCCTGAGATCAGCGAGCTCTCCTTTGCTCATCTGGTCAATGCGTCGTCCGGCGATCCAGACTTCACCGCTATCCGGTATATCCAGCCCGCCGATTGCGTTAAGCAATGTCGTCTTGCCGCCGCCCGAGGGTGCGGACAGGCAAACGAATCCGCCCTCCGCGATTTCGATACTTACATGATCAAGCGCCTTGATATCCTGATCGCCCTGTCTATAGGTCTTGCACAGATCTACACAACGTACAGCCGCCATCATCCCACCTTCGTTATTGCTTCAACCGGCTCATAACGCGACGCGCGCCACGCCGGGGACAAGCTCGCGAGAAATCCAAGTATCAATACGACAACGTTGGCAAGAAGCATGTCGTACAAATATAGCTTCGGATAAAGAACGCTCGAGGCACCCATCATTTCCATGCCCTCAGCGACGGCTGAAATGTCGATGCCTTCCTTCAGCGGCTGGATCGTCGCCCAGGCGAGTAGGTCTCCGATCGCCAGCCCGACGGCAAGCAGCATCATCGACTCGATAATTATCTGCCCGAGGATGCTGGCCGGCTTCATGCCGAGCGCAAGCATCAGTCCGATTTCACGAATTCGTTCAAACACGGCCATGACGAGCGTATTGACCAGGCCAAAAGACAGTGCGAGAAAAATCACGATTACCCAGATCAGCACAAAACCGTCCATGACTTTGAGCATGGTGCCGAGGTAGGTGTCTATCTCGTACCAGCGACTGACTTTGAGGTCGCCATCCAAAGTTTCGCGTACGCGATCATAGGTCGGCTCGACGTCCCGGTAGTCATCACCCACGAACACGATTTCCGTTGTCGCATCGCCGATTCGCAGCATCTTTTGAGCCGTTTTCTTGCCAACGAATACATACATCTCTTCGAACGCGGGCATGCTGGCTTCGAACAGTCCTGCGACGCGAAAACCCCGGTCCGCGATTTCGTTGTCCGGGTCCTGACTCATCAAGACTACGCGCTTGCCAATGCGCGTATCCAGCGTATTCGCCAGCTTCCTGCCAATCACAACAGCATTGTCTTCGGCGCTTTCGAGGAAACGGCCTTCCACATCATCGTAAGTCACGAAGGAGAATGCGCGTTCCGCCGCCGGATCGATGCCCAGCAAAGTGACACCGCGTGATTCGCGTTCGCTGGTAATGACGGCGGGGACTTTCACGCGACTGGCCCAGGCCTTGAAGCTCAGCGGATCGAACATCCTGGATAATTCAGCATCACCGATGCTGATGCGATTCGAGACGCTTGGATCATCCAGGAACAGCGGATTGTGTGCCTGGACATGACCGGGCAGGACGCTGATACCGTCTTTGATCATCTGATCCACCATGCCGCGCGTCAGCGCCGTCATGAATATCATCGCCCACACGCCGATAACGATCGCGCTCAGCATGATGATGGTGCGTCGATGGTTGCGCCAGAGATAACGCCACGCGAGACGGGTGAGTACCGGAGTCGTGCGCATCAGTTCGCCCTCATCGCTTCAACCGGGTGCAGCCGATGCAGCCGCAGTGCAGGGTAAGCTGACGCCAGCAGCGTGAACAAGAAAACGACCAATGGGCCAGCCACCGCCGTCCAGGGCGTGACCTCCGGGTAAATCCTGGCGGGCAGGTTGAAGTTCGCTGCCATTTCCTCCATGCCCGGAATGGACAAACCGTTGACCGTGAACCACGAGGTAAATATCGCGCCAGTGATGCTGCCAATGATCATGCCGATAATGCCCATCAGCGCGGTTTCGAGCATGATCAGGCGGCCGAGACGGCCGGCCTTGAGCCCCAGCGACATCACGATGCCGAACTCGTGAGTACGCTCAAGGACCGACATCAGCTGGGTGTTAAGAACGCTGAACGCGACGAGTATTACCAGGATCCCGTACATGAAGAACGCGCTGCTCATGTCCGCCTGGATCGCCTGCCTCAGCCCGGGCTGCAGCGCGTCCCAGTCATGCACGACAAGATCGGTACCCCCCGGCAGCGCGGCAACCACCTTGGGCTGCAGCAATTCGGCCTCATCCAGGGTGGCAGCGCTGACCACAACCTGGTGGCCGGCTCCGTCCATGTAGAAAACGTCCTGGAACGTTTCGAGCGGCATCTCCCCGAAATTTCGATCGATGTCGACAACGCCACTTTCGAATACACCGACGACATGAACGACGGCTGCCGAAAATGAGCCATCGCGCCCACTGCCGAGCAGCGTCAGCTCGTCGCCGGTTGCGACACGCAGGTTGCGCGCAAGAACGGCTCCGATGACGATCTCGGTGGCATCTGGATCGCGAAGGTACCTGCCCTCCTTGATGAGTCCCGGAATGTTCGATACGCGAGGCTCGAAAACCGGTTCGACGCCGAAGACCCCAATGCCGTAGCTCCTCTCCTCGCTCGATGCCAAGGCAAACGCCCAGCCTCTCGCGGCGATCGTATCGGTCTGGAGTTCTTTTCTCAGGTTCGAGGCGAGCTGCACGACATGGGGGACCACCTGCCGCATCTTCTGATCGTCCTTGTAGCCCGGCGCCTGAATCTGCATGTGTCCGCTAAACACCTGCAGCGTGTTATCGATCATCAGACCGTACATGCCGAACTGTATCGATATCATGAAGACGAGCAGGGTGTTTGAAAACACCATCGCCCCGATAGTCAGCCAGGTGCGCTTGCTGTGGCGCCAGAGATTGCGCCATGCAAGGCGCAGAACGATGTTCATCAAAGGCTAGTCTCGCGGATTCCGCAGGTTCGACAAGGTGAACAAACTGTCCTTCAGTTCGATTTCGTACACAACATCGTTGACGCTAATCTCGGTCCATTCATCGGGTTCCTCGATTTTTATCATGCGCTGCCGCTTCGCAATCGTACGACCGCCCATTTCCCCAATCTCCAGGGACACGAGTTTTTTTACAAGCTCGTCGTCCTGATCATAAAACGCATGCTCGACTACGACATAGTCGTCGCGAATCCTCAGCACTTCCCTGCCCCATACCACGGCCGCATCTTCGTGCGGAATCGACTGGACATCATAAACAGTGACTCCGTCGTTCTCTTCGACCTGGAGGATCGTGTGGTCGTACTGGTCGACAATATCATCAGCACGAGCGATGTCCTTGTTGGAGAAATCGGAACCCATCCAGCTTTGTCCCATCATCGACGACGGTATCTTGATGACGCGGTTTACCTTCGGCGAAAACGTCCACATGCTGTTCTCGTCGGTAAGCGTGCCGTTGCCGCGATCTTTCTTGGGTTCCACGACGCGTACCAGCGTTTGGTCCTGCCCTTTGGTCCAGGCGCGCATCGTCATGGATCGTTCCCAGTCCGGACGGTGTATGACCATGGTCAATTCCGTGTACGAGGACAGACCGCGCCAGTGATCAATTGCTTCCCGGACCAGGCGGGTGGCATCCAGCTCTGTTTCGGCCGCAAACGTCGGAATCACAAAAAGAATCAGGGGCAAAACGAGTTGCTTGTTCATGCTGGATCAGACCATCCGGGTGCGTAGCTGTTCAGTCTAGATCAACGCCCCGTTGTTGCAAAGCCGGCGAATTGGGCACCATGGAATGGCCAAATGCAGGCTTCAAATACGTGTTTCTCGCAATGGCACTCGCCGCGATCATCGATAAACTCGGTAATAGTATGACCAAGCAGAAGGACGGGCGTTATGTTCACCATCGAAGCAATCATGAGTACCGACCTGATTACGGTGGCACCGTCCGCGACGCTGGCCGAGGCTCGGACACTGATGCAAGACAACCGGATTCATCATATCCCGGTTGTCAACGGTGACGCCTTAGTCGGGCTGGTAACGTTGACGAATGTACTGGCCGCGACGGACAGTTTCCTGCGTGACCCCCAAAATAGAATCCACGCGAACGAAATAATTATTGAAGACGCGATGGTATCGGATGTCGCCACGGTAGATATCAACGCAAGTTTGCGGCAGGCAGCGCTGTTTCTCGAAAAACACGCCATCGGCTGTTTGCCGGTCATGGACGATGGCAAGCTGGTCGGCATTATTACCGATACGGACTTCGTGGCGGTTGCAATCAATCTGCTCGAGCAGATCGAAGAAACGGAACCGGATGCAGACGATTACGACGACGTGGACGTCGCCTGATCGGCTTTTGGAAGCTCTTCTGCTGTCCTGCTCCTGAGTTCATGCTCTGCATCTCGCTCTGACCCCAACAGGATCGCGACCCAGCGCGTTCGTTCGTCATTCTCCAGCGCCAGCTTCAGCGTCATAGTGAGCGGCACGGACAGCAGCATGCCGACCGGCCCGAATACCCAGCCCCAGAAGACCAGGCCGACGAAGACGATGAGCGGCGAAATGCCGACGCCGTAACCCATGAGCCGCGGCTCGATCAGGTTGCCAAAAACAACGTTGATCGCCGCAAAACCAATGGCCGTCGCGGTCGCCTCGCCCGGCCCGAGTTGCACCAGCGCCAGAAGGACCGCTGGAACAGCGGCAATAATCGAGCCGATTGTCGGAACGTAGTTCAGCAGGAAAGCCAGCATCGCCCAAAGCAACGGGAAATCGAGCCCGATCGACCAGGTCAGGAGACCGGCGCACAGGCCTGTCGCCAAGCTCACAATCGTCTTGATGCCGAGATAACGGCCGAGGTTCTGCAGGAAGATCCTGGGCCGATCAAGTGAGTCTTCATGGCGGCCGAATGCCGCTTCTACTTTGGTCTGCACGCTCGACGCTTCGAGCAATATGAAGATCATCGTAAAGAAGATGAGAAACGTATTGGTCAATACGTCTTTCAGGCTGTTCAGTATGGTCGCTGCCAGGCCCATCGCCCAGCCTGGATCGACCATGTCGCCCAGGCTTTCGATGGACCGGTCACCCTTTACGTTATCAGCAATGAACCTGACCATGCCGTCGACAATCCTGTCGAGCCGCGCCTGGTAGCCGGGAAGCGCCGCCGTAAAATCGGCGATCGAATTACCCAAGATCATGCCGACCATTGTCAGTATCAGCATGATCATCGTCACGATCAGCAGTGCTGCCAGGATAGCCGGCACCCGTTTCTGCTGCAGCCAGAGCATCGGCTTCACCGTGATCAATGCCAGGAACACGGCGATCAAGAACGGCACCAGCACCACCTTGGCCATCTGCATGCCGTAGATTACGACCACGATGGCCGCGAGCATAATAATGGTGCTGCTTTTTTGTTCCGGCGCGTTGCTCACGCAAACCTCGATCCGCATTCCTGCACCGGATGATCGCATAACAGGCAGCCGATCGCATGCCACCTGGGCCCGGCTTTTGGTAACCTTTGCCGGTCTATCGAGGAGTGGGGTCGGAAAATGGTTGCGGTCGAATCACAGATGTTAGCCCTGGGAACCGAGGCGCCGGCTTTTTCGTTGCCGGATCCGGAGGGCCAGCAACACTCACTTGCAGACGAAGCGAGCGCTTTCCTTGTGATGTTTATTTGCAATCACTGCCCTTTCGTCAAGCATGTGCGCGAAGAACTGGCGCGCATCGGGCGAGACTATGCCGCGCGCGGCGTTGCAATTTACGCAATCAACAGCAATGACATAAACAAACATCCGAGCGACAGCCCGGACAACATGAAGATCGAGGCCGAGACCTGGGGCTACACGTTTCCCTACTTGTTCGACGAAAGCCAGCAGGTTGCGCAAGCCTATCGTGCCGCATGCACACCTGACTTTTATGTGTTCGATGCCGACAAGCGGCTGACTTATCGGGGCCAGCTGGACGACAGCCGGCCGTCAAATGCCAGGCCTGTTGACGGGCATGACCTGCGCGCGGCACTCGATGCGGTTCTGGAGTCGAACCCGCCGCCGTCCGAACAAAAGCCCAGCATTGGCTGCAACATTAAATGGGCCCCGGGTAACGAGCCCGATTATTTTTGAGGTGACCGTTCAGCGACCTATGTCGCTGCCGCTCAAGCTTATCTCTTCGGCGTATAGAGCTCCGCTTCTTCGCGGGTGAGCTGGTCGATCTTGATGGTCCAGCGAGCCAGTGATGAGCTTATACGCAGCTGGTACAGCCCGCCCGACTTGAACAACTTCACGCCGTTCCCTTTGCGCTTGGTGTGCAGGACGCGACCAATGTGTCTTCCACTTTTAGCTTCGAGCAGCGTTATGTCGAGCGCGATCAGCTCATCGAAATCGCCGTCCAGGCGCCAATCAAGCACCCACGGCGCCTCCACCCTGAATATGGCGGTCGTGGAATTACCCGCGCCCCGGAATTCCGCCACGCGATCGGCCGCATTTGCCGTCGTAAATCCGGTTACCGGCAACACGGCCGGGATGATCAACCACCAGAAGAATCGACGCAATTCAAATTTCATGTCAAACCGCCAAACCTGATCTTTCCATACCGGTTATTCTACAGGGACCGTCACTTCGTTGCGACGCATGGGCGTGAGCGGGGCGTCATAAAAGCGACCCGAAAAACCCACGTTTGCGGCCGCCGCCCGAAAAAATCAGATGTCCGAGCGACGCACGAGCGTATCAATCGTCAACGCCGGAGAATCCGCGCCGAGCGCAACAGGCGACAGCTCTTGTTGATCGGCGTAGGCCGCCGGGGAACCTGATGCCGGTGCGCTTGGAGATTGATGATTTCATGCGCTTATCCTTTGTTTGCCAGTTAGGGGATATAAATTCGAGCTGGCAATCTAGCGATAAGCAAGCCGGGATCGGTGACAAAGCTGATGTCAGCTGTAACAGAAAGTTTCTGACTAGTCGTTAAGGTAGCCAAGTGCGTCAACGCTAAAGCTCTTGAGATCCCGGCCGATCAGCTTTCTCAAGATTTCGGGGTCCGCAGTATTACCTTCTTCGAGCATCGTCAGTTGTCCGCGCGTGACGGGAAAAAACGGTAGCCAGTCAAAAAGAGTCGCGCCGAGCCGCATTATCCAGATCGGCATCGGCAGCACCCACTTGTCCCTGCCGGTTGCTTCGGCGATACGACGTACGATCGTTCGCCACGAAAGGACCTCGGGTCCGCCGAGAGCGAACGTCTGTCCGATCGTCTCGTCGTTTTCGAGCGCTGCAACAAACGCGCTGGCGACATCGTCGATATGCACTGGCGACATGACGACAGCGCCCTGCTCCGGGCTTCGGCCAGAGAAAAAGCTGACGGCCGGAATCGGCGGACGAATCATGTCATTGAACAGCTGCGTGGCGAACTCCATCTTGCCCTCGGGATCCCCGAAGATCACGGAAGGGCGCAGCACGGTAACGCCGAGTCCGCTTTGGCGCGCGTACTCTTCCGCCCGGTACTTTGTTTCCTGGTACGGCGTGCCGGGTTGCTTCACGCCGTTGGCGCTCATGAGCAGGAGCCGCGTGATGCCAACCGCACGCGCGGCTTCTACAGTTCGCACTAGCCCCTGATACTGGGACTCCTCGAAGGTTATTCCGCGGCTCGGGATCTCCCGCAGGATTCCGACGTTGTAGATAACGGCGGAGCAGCCCTGCATTACCGATCGCAGCGCTTCGGAAGATGATATATCGCCGGTCGTCATGCTGACGCGCCCGGCTTGGCTGACTTTTGACTCGCTGCCGGCACGCACCAGCAGAGAGACCTCATGCCCGGCGTCCAGCAATGCATCGGTCAAATGGCCACCGACAAAACCGGTACCCCCAATGATCGCCACTCTCATTCTTGCATCCCCGCTCAATGCGTTTGTGTTACAAATGCCTACGTCTCTCCTGCGCCGTTGATCCTATACTGTGGCCTGAAGTTTAAAGCCACTAAACCCCACGACACTCGATGAGCAATTCCGCACCTGTAATTGTCTGGTTCCGACAGGACCTTCGCCTGGCGGACAATCCCGCGCTCGATGCCGCCGTGCGGCAGGGTCGACCCATCCTACCGGTTTATATTCTCGACGACGAGAACGCCGAGGAATGGGCTATGGGGGCCGCAAGTCGCTGGTGGCTGCACCAGAGTCTCGAGTCGCTGAACGCGTCGCTGGAAGGCCGCCTGCTGTTTGTTCGCGGCGACGCGAAAGCCGTCCTTCCCGAACTCGTTCAGGACGTGGCCGCAGCCGGAGTCTTCTGGAACCGCTGCTACGAACCCTGGCGCATCGCACGCGATACGACTATCAAAGACAGTTTGCAGGGTGACGGAGTTTCCGTTAAGAGCTTCACCGGATCGGTCCTTTTCGAGCCGCCCAATACCAACAAGCCCGACGGCACTCCTTACAGAGTATTTACGCCTTTCTACCGAAAAGGCTGCCTTGAGAACGGAATTCCGCCGCGGCAGCCACTGCCGGCGCCGCACGATTTCCCGATATACGATACCGACGCCGGGCTCTCGCTTGAAGAGCTGGAGCTACTGCCGACGATTAACTGGTATTCAGAGATGGCCGAGCTTTGGAAGCCGGGCGAAGCGGGTGCTTTGAAAAGGCTCAAGACATTCCTGTCCGATGGGATCGACCATTACGATGAGGGCCGCAATCGCCCGGACCGGCAGTACGTGTCGCGGCTATCGCCACATCTGCATTTCGGCGAGATATCACCGAACCAGGCGTGGTTTGCCGTGCATGAAAGGAATTCGACCAGGGAACTTACGCCTGATGAGGATCGTTTTCTCAGTGAACTCGGATGGCGGGAGTTTTCCTACAATCTTCTTTACAACGAGCCAACGATTACCAGCGGCAACCTGCAGCGCAAGTTTGATCGCTTTCCGTGGATTGACGACGACGCTTCCTTGAAGCGCTGGCAGCAAGGCAAGACGGGTTACCCGATTGTCGATGCGGGCATGCGCGAGCTCTGGCGGACCGGCTACATGCACAATCGGGTGCGCATGATCGTCGGTTCGTTCCTTGTAAAGAATCTGCTGCAGCACTGGCGTCATGGCGCAAGGTGGTTCTGGGATACGCTCGTTGACGCCGATCTGGCCAACAACAGCGCGAGCTGGCAGTGGATCGCCGGCTGCGGTGCCGACGCGGCACCTTACTTCAGGATATTCAACCCGGTTACACAGGGAAAGAAATTCGATCCGGAGGGCAACTATGTCCGACAATACGTCCCGGAACTGGCCTCACTGCCCGAGAAGTTCATTCACAACCCGTGGGAAGCACCGGAGGAAGTGCTTACAAAGGTTGGCGTGACGATCGGCCGCGATTACCCGGCACCTGTCGTCGACCTGAAACCGTCGCGCGAGCGCGCACTCGCTGCGTTCAAGTCGCTGTCTCTTTCCTCGTCGTAGTCAGCCCGCAATCGCGGTCCCACCGCGGCGTATCGGAAAAACGCTCGGCAAGAAAATCGATAAAGGCACGTACCCGGTAGGACAGGTGCCGGGTCGGCGGGTAGATTGCATACGCGGGCGATGCCGGCCAGTCGTAGTCGGTCAGGACCGGCACCAGGTTGCCACGACGAATCGACTCGGACGCAATAAATGTGGGCTGCATGACGAGGCCCATACCATGCGCGGCCGCGTTTGCCAGGAAGTCGCCGCTGCTCGCCGACATCACGGATTTCACCTCGATCGTGCGCCGATTGTTGTCTTCGTCCCGGTACACCCAGTTGTTTGGGTCCGGCAGATTGGAATACACGAGACAGCGGTGCCTGAGTAAGTCACCGGGCGTCTTTGGCTCACCGTGAACGCTAAGATAGTGAGGTGATGCGCAGACGACGGTACGCACGTCAAACAAGCGTCGTGCGATATACGATGAATCCTGCAGGCGCCCGATGCGAAGCGCGACATCGACTCCTTCCTCGATCAAATCGATGCGGCGATCATTGAGATCCAGATCGAATTCGACGTTCGGGTGCCGTTTGCTGAACGCGGCGATGGGCGTGCACATGTGGCGGACGCCGAAAGACAGGGGCAGAGCCACTCGCAGCGTGCCCCGGAGTTCTCCGTGCTCTTGCTGTACCGCGGCTTCGGCCTCGTTCAAGTCAGCCAGGATCTGCGCGCTGCGTTCGTAGAAGCTTCTGCCCGTCTCCGTCAGATTAAGGACCCGCGTCGTGCGGCGCAGTAGCTGGACCCCCAGGCGTTCCTCCAGCGCTGCAACCCGCCGGCTGACGGCCGATTTGGCCGCATTGAGGCGCTCCGCGGCCGCGGTAAAGCTCCCGGCTTCCACGACGGCGACAAAAGCCTGTAAATCCTCGACTTTATTCATATTGTTGCGTTTTTATCAACAATCTGGTTTCAAGCGTAGCCTTTATCACGAGATTGTCAACGTGGATACTCGATGGCCTCAGATACAACAACACCCAGACAGGAGAGCAAGACATGCAGGACAAGGCGACCCGGGTTCTCGAGCTAAGCGCCAGCGGGCGGACCACGGGATCCGCCAGCCGCGAACTAACCCGCGACCTGGTGGCAGCGCTGGAGGAGCGCCACGGCAGTATGCAGACGATTCGTCGCGACCTGTCGACAGGCGTTCCGTTCGTCGATGAGACATGGATCGAGGCCAACTTCACGCCCGAGGCGTCTCGCACTGACCGGCATCGCCAGGCACTGGCGTTTTCGGACAGCCTGGTTGCCGAGCTGAAAGAGGCCGACCTTCTCGTCATCGGCATGCCGATATACAATTTTTCGATTCCCGCAGCGCTGAAGGCATGGATCGACATGATCACTCGTGCACGATTAACGTTCCGCTACACCGAGAGTGGGCCCAGGGGTCTCCTTGAAGGAAAGAGAGCGTATGTTGTGGTCGCAAGCGGCGGTGTTCCGGTGGGCAGCGCGGCGGATTTCGCGACGCCTTACATGAAACATGCCCTTGCATTTATTGGCATCACAGATATCGAAGTCATCGCCGCCGACCAACTCAACAGCCGGGCGGAAATGTCGATGGATGCGGCGCGTGCGCGCATTGCCGACATCGCTCACCTCAAATCGCAGGCAGCGTAAATCCGGGGAGTAAAACAATCATGCTGGAGATCATTGAATCCGAGTCGAGGGGCAGCGCCGATCACGGCTGGCTGCGTGCCAAACACACGTTTTCCTTTGCCGAGTACCAGAATCCGGAGCGCGTGCAGTTTGGCAAGGTGCGCGTCATCAACGAAGACCGTATCGCGCCGGGTAAAGGCTTCGGTACACACCCTCACAGGGACATGGAAATCGTCACCTACGTTATCGATGGTGCGATTGCTCACAAAGACAGCATGGGTAACGGCACCGTGATCCAGGCTGGAGAGATACAGCGCATGACCGCTGGCACTGGCGTGCAGCACAGCGAGTTCAATCACTCGCAGGACACGGAACTTCACCTGCTGCAGATATGGATTTATCCGGAGAAGAATGGCCTCGAGCCCGGCTATGAGCAAACGCGTTTCCCGCGGGAAGAAAAGCTCAATCGCCTGCGATTGGTCGGCTCGCGTGACGGTCGCGATGGCTCGATAACGATTCACCAGGACGTCGACCTCTATGCAAGCATTCTCGAGGCAGGCAACGAGGTCTCACTCGACCTGCGGCCCGATCGCAAGGTGTTCGTGCAGATTGTCGAAGGGGATATCAACGTCAACGGACAGAAACTTTCGGCCGGCGACGGCGCTCAGATCCAAGACGAGCGCGTGCTGCAAATTTCAGCCCTCACCGAGGCCGAATTCCTGGTCTTCGATATGAGCTGACGAACCGAGACCTATTGCGGCTTACGAAATTTGAGCGTCATACGATTTGATTCGCCGATCGCTGCCATCTCGGCCTTGAGTTCGGGGTTGTCCTGGCTGGTACCAAAGCTTGGAGGCAGGCGCCACACAACGTCGTCCTCGCCGGGCTGATCACTCGGATTCTCGTTGATATCGCTTTCAGCGACAAACTCGAAACCCGCCTTTTGCGCCGTGGCGATGACAAACGACTTCTTCAGATAGCCGTGGCTTCCGTCGGCGAATTCATCCGACATGTCGTCACGCGCCTGGTGCTGCACGATGCCCAGTACACCGCCGGGCTTGAGCAGGGAGTATGAATCAGCCAGCGCTTCGGTCAGGAAACCGCCTTCTTCTTCGAAGTTCGCCAGGTTGTGCAGCACTCTTGCCAGGAACACGACATCGGCCGTGCCTGCCAGCGCTTCGGGCATCGACCCGAAATTGAACGCGCCGACCGACGCACTGTCCTCGTCGCGCCATTCCTCGGCGCCGACGGGCCAGTCCGTCGCCCAGGTACTTTGCATCTTCAGAAACTCTGCGTTGGCGAAGGCAAAATTCGGCCACATATCCATTGCATACGTGGCACCTATCAGGTGTCCGTCTTTGCCGAGATAGGGGAGCAGTATCCTGGTATACCAGCCGCGCCCCGGAAGACCTTCGACGACGGTCATGCCGGATTCAATACCGAAAAACTCCAGGGTTTCCTTCGGATGACGATACTGGTAACGAGCTTTAACCTCTTCCGGCTGTGCATCGAGCACCCTCACTAACCGGGCGTCTTCTTTCGCCGGCGCGGTGGCAGCCGGTTTCTCGTCAGCACTGTCGGTTTGCGATTCCGTTGCCGGTTGACAGGCGACGAGCGGCAGTGCCAGGAGCAGGACGATGTACTTGTGCATGATTATCCCCAGTTAGGTGCGATTTCAGCCTTCCGAAAATTATGCGTCAGTCGAGACTTTGCAGCAACGCATGCGTGTCCTTTCGTACGGCGGCGATGGCGTCGATGATCCGCTCATAGCTGTCCCTTTTCGGTCCGAGGCCCTGCCAGTTCTTGTCCCATTCCTGCTGCAGCTCTCCTGCGTTTGGCAGCACCTCTATCGACAGAAGCCGTTGGTTGCGGTTGTGCTCACTGGCCTCGTTTCGCCAGGTGTTGTAGCCAAGGCTGGTGATCGCAACGACGAGACTGATCAGCGCAACCGCGTTCCTTCGAAGTTGTTCCCTGATTGTAATTATGTTCGACATGCGGTCCTCCCGCGGCGATATTCAATAAGGCCTCTCATCGGCAGCAATTATTTCGTGGTGGGTTTCGCGTCAAGAGCCGGGTGACTCGGCCACTCCGACGATGATCTTGATTGCTGCAGCCGTAGCAAACCTGCTACGACAACAATGCCGATCGCGGCGACCCCTGTCAGAAACAGAAAGTAATTTTGATGCCCGACAATACCGGGCGCAGCGTCCAGGATCCGGCCTGTAATCGGCGCAAAGAATATTTCCGGCGTGTAGCCAACAAACGAAACCATGCCTGTCGCCGCCCCCGTGAAATATGCGGGCGTCTTGTTTTCCTCGAGAAGCGCGAAATACACGCCGCGCAGCGCGAACACGGCGAAGAAACTGACAAAAATATTCGCGTAGATAAGCGCAAGGCCGGGCCCGTCCGGCAAGGCAAATGAGAGCATAGCGTAGCTAAACAGCAGGACGATGAACGACGCGCCGATGGTCTTGCCCGCACTCCAGCGGTCTGCAAGCAGTCCGGCCGCGACCGCCGCGACCGGACGAATGTAGGCACCGTAAGCCGACAGCTGTGCGCCCTCTACTTCATTCATGCCGAGCACCTGCACCGCGTAGAGCGAGAAATTGTCCAGACCCTTGTAGGCGCAGTACGCACAGACAATGACGGCCGCCTGGGCCCATACCAGCGGGCGAGTAAGTACCACCGCGGCACCATGAAACAGGCTCTGGCTGGAATCGCCGGTGTGTTTTGCCGGAGGCATGAGAATCCATATGAGCAGCGCTGCGCCGATGGCCGCAAATGAATACAGCAGGATGACAGCGCGAAACGCCCCTCGACGTTCCTCATTGTTTGCAAGAGCAGCGTCTTCCGGCAGGAACCCGGCAAGAACGGAAATGGCCAGGGTCGCAAACAGCGCGGCAACGATTCCACGGCCACCGTCGAGAATGCCGAATGCTCTGCCCTGAGATGTGGCGCCACCCCATTCCCGCGTTGCACGGATAAGCGCGGCCCAGAACAGCAAGATAGTCGTTACGCCCCAGTAGCCGTAAAGCACTGCCATACCCAAAGTCCCGGGATAGGTGGCCATATAGAATCCACCCATGCCCGTAGTGATCAGGGAACCCGTCAAGAGACCTCTCGCCGAGAATCGATCGGCCAGCATACCGCCCGGAAAATACGCGATCATCGCCGTTACGCCATAGACAGCGAATACGTCTCCGAGCTGGGTGTTCGTAAATTCGAAGGCCTCGAGCAGTGTTGGCCGAAAAAAACGTGCCGTGTGAAACGGCAGGCCAAAAATGATCTCGCCGGCGAATACAAGCGTAGCCATGAGCATGAATCGATACATCAGCTACCTTATACATAACGGTGAGAACAGCCACTATACGCGTGGTAGGATTCCGATCAAATTCGAACCGTCGCGTTCCCCCTTCTGTTTTTTTGCGAGCTATTTCATGAGTTACAACGAACATCACAGAGCGCACCGCGTGGGCTGGCTGCGCGCTGCGGTTCTGGGCGCCAATGACGGCATCGTCTCGACAGCAAGCCTGATCATCGGTGTTGCAGCAGCCAGTGCTGCACACGACAATATTCTTCTGGCCGGAATCGCCGGATTAGTTGCAGGCGCGATGTCGATGGCGGCTGGCGAATATGTATCCGTCAGCTCTCAGTCCGACACTGAGAACGCCGACCTCGAGCTCGAGAGGATAGCGCTCGAGGAAAACTATGAGACCGAGAAAGAGGAACTCGCCGAAATCTACGAAGGTCGGGGGCTCGAGCCCGCCCTCGCAATACAGGTTGCCGAACAATTGATGGCTCACGACGCGCTGGCTGCGCACGCCAGGGATGAAATCGGCATATCGCATGTCATCACAGCCCGGCCTATTCAGGCGGCATTCTCCTCGGCCGGGACGTTTGTCGTGGGTGCTGCACTGCCATTACTTGTGGCGTGGATGACGCCGGGACCGCGGCTGATACCGGTTGTCGCCGCTTCTTCCCTCGTCTTCCTTGCGCTTCTTGGCGGCTTTGCGGCACGCGCGGGGGGCGCCTCGATTGGCCTCGGTAGTGTCAGAGTGCTTTTTTGGGGCGCGTTCGCAATGGCGCTTACGGCAGGCGTTGGCCGACTGTTCGGCGTCGTCGCCTGAAATACCGGTAGCACCGGCCAACCCGAAACAGAGCTCAGGTGCGGAGCTTGTAGCCCGTCCTGAAGATCCAGCGCACGATGAGCAGGCAGGCAGCCAGGAATGTAATTGCCATGCCCAGGCTCAGCGCAACGCTGACGTCGGCGTTTTCGTAAAAACTCCAGCGGAAACCGCTGATCAGGTATACGACCGGATTGAACAGGCTGATGGTTTGCCAGGCCGGTGGGAGCATGCTAATCGAATAAAACGTGCCGCCCAGAAACGTGAGCGGCATGATCACGAGGATGGGTACTATCGTCAGCTTCTCCCAGCCGTCAGCCCAGACACCGAGAATAAAGCCGAACAGGCAGAAGGACACGCAGGTAAGCAACAGGAAAGCGACCATGATCACGGGATGGGCAACCTCCAGGTCCACGAACAGACTCGCGGTGGCCAGAATGATTGTTCCGATGATGACCGACTTGGTCGCGGCGGCACCGACATAGCCGAGCAACACTTCGCCATAGGATACGGGCGCCGATAGTACCTCGAAAATCGTGCCGGTAAATTTCGGGAAGTAGATGGCGAAAGACGAGTTGGAGATGCTTTCGGTCATAACCGAGAGCATGATCAGACCGGGCACGATAAAGGATCCGTAGCTAACGCCGTCAATTTCCGTAATTCGCGATCCGATTGCGGAGCCAAAAATTACGAAATACAGCGACGTTGACAGCACCGGCGCTACGATGCTCTGCACCACGGTCCGAAACATACGTGCCATTTCGTAGCGATAAATAGCCTTGACGGCGTAGAGGTTCATTACGCTTTGCGCACGAGGTCGACAAAAATGTCTTCGAGCGAACTCTGCGACGTCTGCAGATCATTGAAACGAATTTCGGCATCGCGCAAATCACTGATCAAATCAGTGATGCCGGTATGTTCGCCTTTGGTGTCATAGTTGTAGACCAGCGCCTGCCGATTATCGGTCAATTCGAGATCGTACTTGCTCAACGATTGCGGTACCGAGTCGAGCTGTTCGTACAGGTGTAGCATCAGCTGTTTCTTGCCCATCTCCCGCATCAACTTTTCTTTTTCCTCGACGAGAATGATCTCGCCGTGATTGATCACGCCGACCCGGTCGGCGAGCTGCTCCGCTTCTTCGATATAGTGCGTGGTCAGGATCACGGTCACCCCTTCCCCACGTAACGCCTTGACCACGTTCCACATATCCTGGCGAAGCTCGACGTCTACACCCGCGGTCGGCTCGTCAAGAAAGAGGATTTCCGGCTGGTGGGCCAGCGCTTTTGCAATCAGTACGCGGCGCTTCATGCCACCGGACAATTCCAGGCTCTTCGTGTCTTTCTTGTCCCAGAGGGACAGCCACTTCAGCACTTTTTCGAGGTACTCGGGGCTGGCCGGCTTGCCGAAAAGTCCGCGGCTGAATCGGCAGGTGTTCCACACCGTTTCGAAGCTCTCGGTCGGCATCTCCTGTGGCACCAGGCCGATTTTTGCGCGAGTCAGGCGAAAGTCGCTGATGATATCGTGACCGTCAACGAGTACTTTGCCTCGCGTCAAACGGGTGATACCGCAGACGATATTGATTAACGTCGTTTTGCCGGCCCCGTTCGGGCCCAGCAGCGCGAAAATCTCGCTTTTGTTGATGGACAGGCTGACGTTCTTGAGCGCCTCAAACCCCCCGGCATAGGTTTTCGTGAGGCCACGGATGTCGATCACGGTTTGCACGCGGCAATGATACGACGAAACACTTTTCGATAGTCAGCCCCGTGCCAGCGGCCCGCCCCTCGCCCTGCCGAGCATGCCGGGCAGCAGGATGCCGCTCAGCAGCAGGAACAGGCACTGCAGCTGGGTCACGGTCATGCTGCCCAGCACTATATGTCCATCGGCCCGCAAGAACTCGATGAAGAACCGGACGAACGCATAAGCACAGACGACGATAACGGCCAGGATCCCAGCCGGAAAGCGCCGCCACGGGAAACGCCAGAGCGCGGCTATCAGGACGAGCAGCAAGGCAGCTTCGTAGAGCTGCACCGGGTACACCGGCAGCGAAGCGAGCGCGTTCGGCTCGATTAGGCCCATCGCGAGGTGCTGTTCGTAGGGCAGGCTACCGGGTGGATAGCTGACGCCACTGCTCAAACCGCTTAGAAACGGAAGCGTTTGCACCTGCGACGCGAAACTCGTGGAGTGTTCGTTCGAGACGATGTCTCCCCAGCAGCAGCCGGCCAGGAAGCAGCCGATGCGATGAATCATCAGGCCGGCCAGCGTTGGCAGCGCAAAGACATCAAGCAGGCGACGAAACGACAGCTTTTCGATACGGCTGTAGACATAAACCGCGACGGCACCCGTGGCCAGCATGCCGAAGAGGCGCAGGCGCACGCCCGTCTGCATCATCTCGCCGGCGATCATCTGGTCCATCGGCATGAGCAGCGACAGCAGGGTCCCGCCCGCGATGCCGACGATAATCACTACAGGTATGAGCAGGTCAACGTGCGAACCATCGAGTTCTACCGAGACTGCATTTCGCCGCGCAAGAAACCAGGCGGCGAAAATCGCAAGCAGGAAGATCAGGCCGAAGGGGGTAATCCAGGTATCGGAGTCGAAGTGTGAGTACATGTGAATACCTGTCAGTCGGTCTCGAGAACGTCAGCAGCAATTCGCCTGAACAAGACCAGGTGCTCTGGCTGCACCCTCCTCAGGCGAGCCACTTCCTCGGAGTAAAGCGCCTCGTTCCCGGCATGTCTCTTGATGACGCCCTCGTACGCTCGCCGGGTTTCCTCGATGCCATCGAACAGGTCATCGTCGAGCATGGTCAGAACCAGCGTGTCCTCATCCGGTCTTTCCAGCCGAAACACGAACCATACTTCCGGCAAAAAGCTTTCGTTATCGAATACGGTCTTTGGCTCCCAGGTCATGAACCACTCGCCGCCAAGCTTGGTCCGCCATACCTTGTAGTTGGCGATTTTTCCGGCCGTGAGGCCGTCACGGCCAACGACGGGCCCGGCGTCGATAAAATCTGCGAGATCAGAATAGTTTTCGAGCTCGAAGTCGTCCAAAGCGGCCTCGTCACCGGCGTCAATTGGCACGCCCGTCAGCAACCAGGTGCGTTTGTCATAGGGCTCGAACGCGAAAAACGAACTGTCGGTCCCGTCCAGCAGGACCCATACGCCCGTGATAGCCGGATCGATCCGGCTGCGCTCGGGGTCCCCGATCGGCACCGGCATGCAGGCAAGTAATCCGACGATTACAGGTACGATCATCAACATCAGCAGCGCGCCGCTGGCGGATCGAGTATTCGGCTTCATGGTTCCCTCCTCCCGCATTCTAGAAATAGTGTTGGTATGAGTGTCAGTTTATCGAGCTCCTGTCACCAGGCCTGACGAATCGCTGATGTTTGGGTGATGATTGCGCAATACATCCGGCGGCCGGCCATGCCGATTACGATCACCGGCACACAACTGCCAGGCCCTACTGCCCCAGCAGCCGATCGAGCGCTTTTCCAACGCGCGACATCACGTCGGCCGTCATTCGCAGTTCTTCATCATTCATCTTTGACGCCATGGCGTCGATGATCCTGTTTTGTCGTTCAAAGGACCGCTGCACCAGCTTTCTGCCGGCTTCGGTGAGGCTCAGGCACTTGTTGCGTGTGTCACGGGGGTGACAGTCGCGGTGCACGAGGCCCCTCGCCTCCAGCTTCTTGATTAACGCCGACACGTTGCTTTTGACAACCAGCAGATTCTCTGCAAGCTGCTTTTGCGTAATGCCGCTCTTTTGCCAGATCGTAAGCAGGATCTCGTGTTGCGCGAGGGACAGATCCAGCTCGCCGAGGGACTGGTTTAGCGCACGGTGGACTTTCATGTTCGTCCGGCCCACCGCCAGCCAGACGTCGAAACCCCGTGTTTTATCGAGCTTTTCCCCGCTTTTCATCGATTCAGAATAACAGTTCACTTGTGAACCGTCTATGCGTTGCCTAGAATCCGTGCAGTTCAAAGAGGAACCTCCGGGAACAACGCCATGCAAGAGTATGCCGCGAATTTCGAGCCACCGGGCCGGCTCTCCACACTGATGGAGCTGCGCGCTCCGCTGGACTGGGCGTCCCTGCTTTACCGCGCGCCGCAGCTTGCCGCCGCACCCAGGGGCGACGGCAGGCCGCTGATGCTGATACCGGGATACGGCGCGGACGAACGGTCGATGCGGCCGCTTGGACGTTATCTCACCTACCTCGGCTACGACGTGTACGACTGGGCGCAGGGCCGGAATCGCGGTGACGTAGAGAACGACATTCGGCGCGTTGGCAACCGAACCCGGGAAATCCACGATGCGCTGGGCAATGCACCGGTGACCCTGATCGGCTGGAGCCTGGGTGGCGTCTCGGCAAGGGAAACAGCCAGGCTGTTCGAGCGCTACGTCCGGGAAGTGATCACGATGGGTACGCCGATCATTGGCGGTCCGAAGTACACCACGGTCGGTCGTCGGTTCGCCGAAATGTCGAATCTCGATCTCGATGAGTTCGAGAAGGTAGTCCATGCGCGAAACTCTATTGGCATCAAGCAACCCGTTACGTCGATCTACAGCAAGACGGACGGAGTGGTTGCCTGGCAGGCGAGTATTGACACCTACAACCGGCAGGCGCGAAACATCGAAGTCAGCAGCTCGCATTTCGGGCTGGGCGCTAATGGCGAGGTCTGGTACCTGATTGCCAAGATCCTTGCAGCCGGTGCGAAGAAGAATGATTCGACGGCAACAGCACGCTAATGAAAGCAATCTGGAATGACGAGGTCATTGCTGAATCGGACGACATGGTGATTGTCGAAGGAAATCACTACTTCCCGTTAAGCTCTGTGAATAAATCCTTCTCGAAACACAGCGACAAGACCGCGGGCTGCCCGTGGAAAGGCACGGCGAACTACTACACGCTTGATGTCAGCGGCGCCGAGAACACCGATGCCGACTGGTATTACGCCGAGCCGAAAGAAGCAGCAATACAAATCACCGGTCGCGTGGCTTTCTGGCGCGGCGTTCAGGTCGTCGACTGAGAAAATCCTGTAAACTGGGGTTTCAGCAGGCGCGCAAGGCGCTGGGCAAGATAACCGCGGGTTCCCGGGAGAACGACATGAAAGGACGTAGAAGCCTTCTTCTGATGCTGTTCGGCGCGACCCTGGCGACCGCCTGCAGCAGGCAAGTGCCGGATTCGGAGCCGGCCACGAAGGCGATCCCCACGTACAGCGCGTCCGAGTTCTTCGAGACAACCAGCTACGGCCTTGTGCCCGCCGGCGGCAAGGCGTTCTCGCACGACGGCAGGTTCATACTGATGAATTCGGACGAGAGCGGCGTTTTCAATGCCTACACGCTGCCTGTGTCCGGCGAGGAACCTGTTCAGCTAACGGATTCGACTGACAATGCCGTTTTTGGTGAAAGCTGGTTTCCCGAAGATAACCGCATTCTCTACACCTATGACAGCGGCGGCAATGAGCTCAACCACGTCGTCGTGCGCGAACTCGACGGGAGCTATCGCGATCTGACGCCGGGCGAGGACCTGAAAGCCGGTTTCCTCGACTGGAGCGATGACGGCAGGTCCTTCTATCTGGTGACGACAGAGAGAAACCAGCGCAGCTTCGACGTCTATCGATATTCCACGGCCGACTACGAACGGGAGCTCGTGTTCGAGAATCCCGGGCTGTCGGTCGGCAGCATCAGCCGCGACGGGCGCTGGCTGGCCCTCGACAAGCCGCGCACCAGCGCCGACTCCGACGTTTACGTCGTTGACCTCGAATCGGACGATAAAGAAGCCGTCCTCATTACGGAGCACGAAGACAACATTGCTTACGGTGCGCTCGGTTTTACGCCGGACAGTCGTTTTCTCAACTACTCGACCAACGAGTTTGGCGAGTTTAACCAGGTCTGGCAGTACAACCTCCAGTCCGGTGAAAAATCTATGCTGGCAAAGGCCGACTGGGACGTCTGGTATGTGAGTGACTCGCCCGGTGGTCGATACCGCGTGACCGGCGTCAACGCTGATGCGCGTACCCAGGTCACGCTGAGCGATCTTGCGACCGGCAAGGATTTCGAGCTGCCGGGGCTGCCGCCGGGGGACCTAAACAGCATTCGTTTCTTCCCCGATGATTCGATGGTGACGCTCATCGTTAACGCGGATAACTCGCCGTCCAATATACATCTCGTCGACCTCGTGACCGGTACCAGCAGGCAGCTGACGAACGCACTCAATCCTGCGATCGACCCGGCGCATCTCGTTCGCAGCACCGTAATTCGTTACGAGAGCTTCGATGGCCTCGAGATTCCCGGAATTCTGTACAAGCCGCACAACACATCGCCCGCAAACCCGGCCCCTGCATTGGTCTGGGTACATGGCGGACCAGGCGGGCAAAGCCGCAAGGGCTACAGCGCCACGATCCAGCATCTCGTTAATCACGGCTATGCCGTTCTTGCGGCGAACAACCGGGGCTCTTCCGGTTACGGAAAGACCTTCTATCACCTGGACGATCGGCGCCACGGCGAAGAGGATCTTCAGGACATCGTTTATGCGCGTCGCTACCTCGAAACGCTCGACTGGATCGATGGAGAAAGCGTTGGAGTTATTGGCGGATCTTACGGCGGCTACATGGTGGCCGCCGCACTGGCTTTCGAACCCGAGGTTTTCGACGTCGGTATCAATATCTTCGGTGTCACCAACTGGGTGCGCACGCTCGAGAGCATCCCGCCCTGGTGGGAGGACTTCAAGGAATCGCTTTACGACGAAATGGGCGATCCCGCGATTGATGCGGAACGCCATCGACGCATTTCGCCGCTATTCCACGCCGAAAACATCGTAAAGCCACTGCTGGTCGTGCAAGGCGCCAACGATCCGCGTGTACTGCAGGTGGAGAGTGACGAGCTGGTGGCCGCGGTTCAGGCGAACGAGGTGCCGGTGCAGTACGTCGTGTTTCCGGATGAAGGTCACGGATTTCGCAAGCGGGAAAACCGGATCGCCGCGTCCGAGGCATACCTGGAGTTCCTGGACACGTACTTGCGCAGCGAGAACTGATGCAAAAAGCAGCGGTAATCATATTCTTGCTGGCGGCGCTCGCTGCGCAGGAGGCGCCCGCGGAAGCAAATCGGGACTCGCTGATCGAGGCGTGGGAGGCGCATATTGCATCCCTCCCGGGCACGACACGCCTTGAAGCACTCGGCAACGACGTTTACGCGTTTGAGGACACGGATCTCCCCTACGAAGGCGAGCTCACGATTGTTGGTGCTTTGGTCAGACCGGCCGAATCGGCGGGCTTGAAAACCCGCTACTCGCACACGGGGATGGTCGACTTCAGATTGGCGGACTTGCCGGCGGAGCGCCTGTCCTCGCAGGTCTACTACTACTGGCTCACCGATCGCCAGACCCTGCACTACTCGGAAGCAGAGCAACGTTGGGTCGACCCGGCAACCTACCAGCAGTCAATAACGAACATGTACAGCAGCGGCGCATCCTATGGCGGCCTGTCGTTCATGCTCAATTACGGGATCTGGATAATCCTGATAGGCCTGGTCATCTTCGTATTTGTCGCGGTTGGCAAACAGGCGAAGAAAGCGCGCTCACTGATGGACGAATCTGCCGCCATCAACAAAAAAGCCAGGGAAAACATCGATCGGGCTCAAGGCCTGCAAGATGAACTGCTGGCCATAGCGCGCGAGAACCGTGACCTGCAGTCGGAAAACAATGAACTCCTCAGGAAAATGCTGGAAGTATTCCGCCGCGAACCGAAACAGAAATAATGCAGGCCCCGTTTTCTCCGGGGCAGCACTCCGAACTTCGAACGTGGCGCGTATCGTCGACGAGCGACCTGTTAGTCCAGCCTCAGCGTGTCCGCATAGGCAAACAGGCCGGCCACACCGCCCGTATGCAGGAACACGATAGTGTCTGCGTCCGAAAAGCGGCCGGTGCGAATGTAGTCGATCATGCCGGCCAGGGCTTTGCCGCTGTAGACCGGATCGAACAATAGACCTTCCAGCCGGGCAAGCATGAGGACGGCTTCGTTCATCGAGGCAGTCGGCTCGCCGTATCCGGCGCCGATGTAACTGCAGTCCGCGATGATATCGTCCCGTGCGACAGCGCCCGGCGTGCCGACGAGTTCCGCCGTCTCGCGTGCGAGTCCGTAGACGCGCTTTTCCTGTTCCTCCTGCGGCACATTGACGCCGATGCCGAGAATGGGCAAATCGCTTCCCCCGCCGCGGATACCGACCGCGAGACCGGCGTGAGTGCCGGCGCTGCCGGTTGCCGTGATGATGTGATCAACGTTTAGCCTCTGATCCGAGAACTGCTGCAGCAATTCCAGACCGCAACTGACGTAGCCGAGCGCGCCGACAGGATTAGAAGCACCGCCGGGGATGATGTACGGCTTGCCGCCGGCAGTCGCCACTTCGTCGGCGACCTCGGCGATCGCGACATCGAAATCTGTTCCCTTGTCGTACTCGCGCAGATTGGCGCCAAAAATCCGGTCCAGGAAGACGTTGCCGGAATTCCTGTACAAATCGCTCGGCTGTTTGACGCGGTGCTCCAGCAATACTTCGCATTTCAAACCGAGCTTGCAGGCAGCTGCCGCGGTCTGCCGCACGTGGTTTGACTGGACGGCCCCGACCGTGATTATCGTGTCGGCGCCTCTTTGCAGCGCCTGCCCCATCGAGAACTCGAGCTTCCGCGTTTTGTTGCCGCCCGTCGCAAGCCCGGTGCAATCATCGCGTTTGACGTATATCTGTGGACCACCGAGATGGTCGCTCAAACGCGGCATGTGTTCGAGTGGCGTCGGCAGGTGCGCGAGAGATACGCGCGGAAATCGGGACAACTGCATTTCGAGTTCCTTATTGACTTGGCAGGACTTGATCGGACATTGCGAGCGCTACGGTTTTTTCTGCGAGCACATCGGTTGATGAAACGAACGGCACCTCGAACATCGACGATTTGAGCACCAGAGGCAACTCGGTGCAGGCGGCAATGAGTGTTGTGGCGCCTCGGGACACCAGTTGCCCGGCCAACTCGCACAATCCTGCCGCGACGGGCTCTGACTTGTCGCCGGCCTTGATGCGGTCAATCAAGGCGATGGCCTCGGCCAGTTCCGCGTTCGTCTGCAGAACGGCCTCACGATGCGCGTTGCTAATCGATTCCTGGTACAGGCCCGCAGCGAAGCACGCTGGCGTTGTCAGAACACCAACAGCGCCATTATCGGGGCCAACTTGCAGCGCTTTCGACACGGACGCGTCGATGATACTGACGAAGGGAATGTTGATGGCGGCAACAATGTCGTCCTGCCAGGCATGCGCCGCATTGCATGGCATCACGATGAAATCGGCGCCCGCCGCTTCGAGGCGCACTGCCATTTCCGCAAGAACAGGGCCGGGGCTCTCGCCTTCGCCACGCATCGCCAGCTGGCGACTCGGGATACGTGGATTATGCTCCACGAGCATGCGGATATGATCCTGGTCCTTATCGGCAGGCGTTCTTGCCAGGACCCTGGACATGAAGTCGATTGTCGCATCCGGACCCATGCCGCCGATAACCCCTACCAATCTGTCGCCTGTGTCCATATGCCCTTCCAATTGGCTGCCACTCTGTTATAGTCCGCCGCGTCTTGGCGCACATCGGTCTGCGCCACTTACTCCGGGCCCAGCAATTCTGCGGGTTTCGGAGCCTTAACAAGATTCCCAGCCTGGACCGAACCTCACGCGATTATACGTTGCGAGCGGTCAGGCGACCTGGAGTACAAACCACAATGTTATTCAATCAACTCGGCCTGTCGGCCGAACTGCTGCGTGCGGTCGACGAAAAGGGCTACAGCGAAGCTACCCCGATCCAGCAGCAAGCGATTCCCCACATCCTCGAAGGCCACGACATCCTGGCGGGCGCCCAAACCGGCACTGGCAAGACGGCGGGGTTCACGCTGCCGCTATTACAGCGACTGCAATTTGGCAAGATCAACCGCCGAAGAATCCGGGCTCTCGTATTGACACCCACGCGTGAGTTAGCCGCACAGGTGGGAGACAGCGTCCGTGACTACGGTCGTTACCTGCCGTTCAGGACCGCCGTGATTTACGGTGGCGTCAGCATCAATACCCAGATGAGTAAGCTGCGAAAAGGTGTCGATGTTGTTGTCGCAACGCCGGGTCGACTGCTCGACCACATGCAGCAGGGTACGATCGATCTTTCCGCAGTCGAGGTGCTCGTTCTCGACGAGGCCGATCGCATGCTCGACATGGGCTTCATTCGCGATATTCGCAAGGTCCTGAAGGTGCTTCCGAAGGAACGTCAGAACCTGCTGTTTTCGGCGACCTTCTCCAAAGAAATAAAGCAGCTTGCCGCAAGTACGTTGAATTCGCCGGCCGAGATTCAGGTTGCGCAAGAAAACACGACGGCGGACAAGGTCAGCCAGGTTGTTTACCCGGTCGACAAAAATCGTAAACGCGAACTGCTCTCGCATCGCATCGGTAAAGAAAACTGGCAGCAGGTACTCGTATTTACGCGCACCAAGCACGGCGCCAACCGCCTTGCGACCCAGCTGGAGTCCGACGGTATCACCGCAACGGCTATTCACGGCAACAAGTCCCAGGGCGCTCGAACTCGCGCGTTACAGGACTTCAAGGACGGTTCCGTACGCGTTTTGGTTGCGACTGATCTTGCCGCGCGCGGCCTCGATATACAGCGCTTGCCGCACGTCGTGAACTATGAGCTGCCACACGTTCCGGAAGACTACGTGCATCGTATCGGCCGAACCGCCCGGGCAGGTCATGAGGGTGCGGCAGTATCACTGGTTTGCATCGATGAGCTGAAACTGCTGCGCGACATCGAGCAACTGCTTGGCACGCAAATCAGGAAGGAGCATGTGCCGGGTTACGAGGTTGATCCGCGGATCAAGGCAGAGCCAATACAGAACGGCCGATCCAGGCGATCTAACGGGCCCCGAAGCGACGGCGCGAAGAAGCACCGCTTTGCGGCGCCAAAAAAACGTGGCACGAATCGTAACGGTCCACCGCGACGGCGGCGCAAACAAGCCTAGCGCAGCTCGGCTCTTCTCGTGATTCTAGTCGGGGTCGACCGCTATTAAGGGGGGCGCGGAAATTTCCGTCAAAAACATCCGCAGCCCCTCCATGTAGGTACGCTCGTCCCGGAGAAATCCATCGTTATGCGTGCCTCGAATTTCCAGCAGGGTCCGGGGTTCGTTCGCCGATGCAAAAATCGCTTCGCCGTGGTGGAACGGGATAATCTCGTCGTCCCGACTGTGAACGACCAGTACAGGACAATATACGTTCTGAATGTAGTCACGCGTTGCGTGCCTAAGGCGACTCAGCCAACGCGCCGGCAGCCATGGATACAGGTCTTGAGCGATGTCCGGGACCGACGTAAAGGACGATTCCACGATAAGCGCTAACGGCTGATGCTGTCCGGCCAGCCGAGATGCGACGGAGGCGCCCAATGAACGTCCGAAAACGATGATATTGGCGGCGGCTATGCCGCGATCCTCGGTGAGATATCGCCACGCTGCGTCGGCATCGCGATAAAGACCTCTTTCCGTGCTCCGCCCCTCGCTTTGCCCGTAGCCCCGGTAGTCGATAATGAATACGGCCAGTCCCAGGTCCCGGAATTGCCGTATAGAGTCCAGACGATGCGAGATATTCCCGGCATTGCCATGAAAGAACAGCACAACACGGGAGGATTGCTCGCCGACGAACCAGCCGTGAAGCATGACTCCGTCAACAGTTTTGATGAAGACATCGTGGTAATCCATGCCGACGTCGGCTGGTGAAAGCGTCAGAGTTCGACCGGGCAGGTCCGGCAGGTAGAGCATGCGGCCCTGCATGAAATAGACAACGGCAACGAGCAGAGCGTAACAAGTGACGACGACTAATATGAACCGCAGCATGATGTTCCGAATGTGTTTTACGGGCGTCGACCCAGTGTATCCTTTTTGACCCCTGTTTCTCGGCTAGCGCCTGACAGTCACCGACTTCACCTGGGCAAATACCTGGTCGCCTTTTTTTAGATCAAGGCGCGAGGCCGAGCGCCGCGTGACCAGCGCCAACAGGTAGTCGGTACCGGAAACGAGGCGCACGAGCACCGAAGAAGGCCCCGAGGATTGCAGGTCATCGATCTCGGCGGCGATGACATTCAGTATCGTCGTATCATCCGGCCTACTGAGACAGATGCTGACGTCCTTCGCCGCAATTCGCAGGCGAACGCTACCTGCAACCGAATCGTACCGGCCCGGCACGATAAGCTCTCCCCCTGAAAAATTGCACCGGGTCAGGTCAAAGTCGCGGTCGTAGCGCCAGGGTTTGGCGTCAATCACTGAGCCGGCGTTCGACCCCGACAGCATCGGAAGATCCAGGCGCGACAGCATCTCATGCAGCTCACCGCTGGCTACTATCTTGCCGCTGTCGATCAACAACAGGTAGTCGCACAGTCGGCTGACCTCATCTATGCTGTGACTGACGTAAATCATCGGTACGGAAAGCTCATCGTGCAGACGATCGAGATACGGCAGCAATTCATCCTTGCGGCGCTGGTCGAGTGACGCCAGGGGCTCGTCCATCAGCACGAGCTGCGGCGATCGCAGCAGTACAGCGGCTATGGCAACGCGCTGCGCTTCCCCGCCCGACAAACCATCAGGCTTGCGGCTGAGCAGATCGCGCAGACCCAGCATCTCGACGACCTGTTGCTGGTCGACCTTCGGTACTTTCGATCGACGCAAACCGAACTCTATATTTCTGCGCACGTCGAGATGCGCGAATAGCTGCGGCTCCTGGAAGACATACCCGATGCCGCGTTCGTGTGGCCGGCGAGTATCATGCGACATGTCTTCCTCGAGCCCGGCGATGCAGCGCAACAAGCTTGTTTTCCCCGACCCTGACTCACCGAACAGACCCGTAATCCCGGTCGCCGGAATTTGCACGTCGACACTGAGCTGAAAACCACTGCGCCGCAACGCATGTTTCAAGCTTACGGTGGCATCAGGAGTTATGCTGACCATCCGCGTCATCGGGTGCTCCAGCGTCTGTTGACAACGAACATTCCGAACAGCACGACAAACGCAAACATCAGTAACAATAAAGACATCTGGTGCGCCGCACCGTAATTAAGCGTTTCAACCTGATCATAAATGGCAATGGAAATGACGCGCGTCTCGCCGGGAATATTGCCTCCCACCATCAGCACGACACCAAACTCGCCCAGCGTATGCGCAAACGCGAGGACGGCAGCGCCGATGAACCCACGAAACGACATGGGCACGGCCACGGCGAAGAATGCGTCAAGCTTTGACGCACCCTGCGTCCATGCGAACTCCAGCATTTGCCGCGGCAGCGATTCGAACGCGCTTTGCAGTGGCTGGACTGCAAACGGCAGACTGTAGACACACGACGCGATCACGAGTCCCGAAAATGAAAAGGTCAGTGCACTACCCGTCATCTGTACCCACCAGCTTCCGATCGCGCCGTTCGGACCCAACAGGATCAACAGATAGAAGCCGATGACGGTCGGGGGCAGCACGATAGGCATTGCCACGATCGCCTGCGCGGCCGGTTTGAAGCGTGAAGAGGTCTGCGAAAGCCACCAGGCGATCGGCGTGCCAGTCAGAATCAAAACGACCGTGGTCACCAACGCAAGCTGCACCGAAAGCAAGAGCGGCGCGAATATCGACATCCCGGTCAGCTCATTCATTAGTCCGGAACCTCGTAGCCATGCCGGCCGATAATCTCTTTGGCGGCGGGTGTCGCCAGGAATTCAAGAAACCGTCGAGCTCCGGCATGACTGCGCGCCCGTTCCAGCAGCACCAGCTGCTGCTGAAGCCCGGTATCCGAAGCCACCGGAACGGGCCAGGCACAGGTGGCGCGAGGCAAACCAGGGTCCCTTGTTTGCGACAGGGCAACAAACCCGAGTGTTGCATTACCCGTCGCGACGAACTGCAACGTCTGGGCGATATTCTCCCCGAATACGGCGCGTTGCGATGCCGCCTCCCAAAGACCGCTTTCTTCAAGATAATCGCGTGCGGCCGCACCGTACGGGGCAGTTTCCGGGTTAGCCAGCGCCAGCCAGCGATAGTCGCCTTGCTCAAGCACGTCGCGACAGTCTTTACCCCGCAGTCGTTCATCGCGCGACCATAAAACGAGGCTGCCGATCGCGTAGGTCTGCCGAGTGCCATTCACGGCGTATCCCGACTGCTCCAGCAACAAGGGTCGTTCCGTGTCGGCCGCCAGAAATACGTCATAAGGAGCACCGTTGACAATTTGTGCATAGAGCTTGCCCGTCGATCCCAGGCTGATTCGAACCGGCACTGCGGATATTTTTGTGAAGGCCGCCGAGATTTCGGCGGCAGCTCTCGCGAAGTTGCTGGCAACGGCGATTGTCACAAAGTCGTCGGCGAACGACCAACTCGGCAGCAAAACTGCCACAAGCAGCGCATGCAGTCGCAGGGCTGCGGACCGCACGATCTATTTCACAAGCTGCGCTTTCTTCTGCCGGCGATAGTGATGCAATAGCGGCTCGGTATAACCGTTGGGCTGCTTGCAGCCTTCGAACACCAGTGCACAGGCGGCTTTAAAAGCGATGCTTGACTCAAAATCGTCACTCATGCGTTCGTATGATGCATCAGCCTCATTCTGCCTGTCGACGATTTTCGCCATGCGCCTGAACGTCTCAAGGACCTGAGCTTCGTTGGTTACGCCGTGCAGCAACCAGTTGGCAATATGCTGACTCGAAATTCGCAGCGTGGCCCGATCTTCCATCAGGCCAACATCGTCGATATCGGGGACCTTGGAACAACCCACGCCCTGATCGATCCAGCGCACTACGTAGCCGAGTATCCCCTGCGCGTTGTTGTCGAGCTCCGCCTGAATCTCGTTCGCCGACAGCCGGCCCAAGTCGCCCAGTGGTGGCGTCAGAATTTCGTCGAGGCTTGCCCGCTCTCTCCTCGCGAGCGTCTTTTGACGTTGGCGAACGTTGACTGCGTGATAGTGCATCGCGTGCAGGGTCGCTGCCGTCGGCGATGGCACCCAGGCACAGTTGGCTCCGGCCTCCGGATGAGCCTGCTTTGTGTCCATCATTTGCAGCATCTCATCGGGCTTCGGCCACATACCTTTGCCGATCTGCGCCCTGCCGGGCAGCCCGCAGCGTATGCCGATATCGACGTTCCAGTCCTCGTACGCATTTATCCACGGCTCTTGTTTAATCGCTTCTTTGGGCAGCACAGGGCCTGCCTGCATGCTGGTGTGAATTTCATCCCCTGTGCGATCCAGGAATCCGGTGTTGATAAACACGATGCGTTTGCTCACGGCACGAATACATTCAGGAAGATTGATTGTGGTGCGGCGCTCTTCATCCATCACGCCAACCTTGATGGTATCCGGCTCCAGCTCAAACAGTTGCTCTACACGACTGAACAGTTTGTCCGTGAAAGCAACTTCCTGCGGCCCATGCATCTTCGGTTTGACGATGTAAATGCTGCCGGTCGAACTGTTCGGCTGAAACCCTTCACGCCTTCGATCGGTCATGGCACAAGCCGTCGTTATAACCGCATCGAGCATGCCCTCGAAGATCTCATCACCGGCCTCATCGAGCACGGCGTCGGTCGTCATCAGGTGTCCGACATTCCGGACCAGCAGCAGACTGCGCCCGGACAGTGCCAGTTCGCTGCCGTCGGCGGCCGTGTATACGCGATCCGGGTTCGGCCTGCGGGTAATCGTCTTGCCGCCCTTTTCAAGCGTCGCCTCCAGCTCACACCGGATCAGGCCAAGCCAGTTCCGATACACGCCGACTTTGTCTTCGGCGTCGACGGCCGCGACCGAGTCCTCGCAGTCCTGGATCGTAGTGATGGCGCTCTCGAGAACAATGTCCGCAACGTTAGCGGTCGCGTCACGGCCAACCGCGTGATTGGGGTCGACCTGTATTTCAATGTGCAGGCCGTTGTTGCGAAACAGATAGGCGCAGCGCTCATCATGCGCCGAGAACCCGACGAACTTACGCGGATCTTTCAGCTGCGCCGTTCCGCCGTTCGCGAGCGATGCCAGAAACACCGTGCCCGAATCCGGCCGATCAAGCCCATAGCTGTTGACGTCAGCGTGGCTGACGCCATCGAGGGGAATCGCCCGATCGAGAAACGCTGTCGCGTAGCGAATGACGGCCGCACCGCGCGCAGGATTGTAGGGCCCTTCACGCTGCTGATCGTTGTCGTCGCTGATCACGTCGGTACCATAGAGTGCGTCGTACAGACTCCCCCAGCGCGCGTTGGCGGCGTTAATCGCAAACCGCGCGTTGCTGACGGGAACGACGAGCTGTGGTCCGGCAATTTCCGCTATCTCGGGGTCGACATTCGCCGTTTGAATCTGAAACGGTTTGCCCGCGTCGGCGAGGTATCCGATCTTCTTGAGGAATTTGACGTACCCAGCATGCTGCCAGGGCTTGCCCTGCCTCGCGATATGCCATTCGTCGATTTGCTGCTGCAGCTCATCGCGAACTGCCAGCAACGAGCGATTGATCGGCGCCAGTTCCGTGACAAGCGATTCGAGCCCGTTCCAGAATACCTTGGACTTGAAACCGATCGCCGGCAGCAGTTCCTGTTCGACGAACTCGAAGAACACGTGGGAAACGCTCAATCCGCCAATGGATTGTCGCTCGTCAATACTCATAGGTTTGGTCGCTGCCGATTCCAAGAGTATTAGCTCCTATCACCCTTGGCTGTCAATCGGTTTATGCGACAAACTGCTCTTCTTCGGTACTCCCCTCGAGCGCCGTCGTCGAAGACAGCCCGTGCATGATCGTGTTCTGCACCGCGTCGAAGTAGCCGGCGCCAACGAAAGATTGGTGTTTGACGGCGCGGAAGCCATGTTTCGCATCGGCAAACTCTTTCTCCTGCAGCTGCGAGTACGCATACATGCCGTCTTCCTTGTATGCGCGGCTCAGGTTGAACATGCTCGAGTTTAACGCGTGCCAGCCGGCCAGCGTGATGAACTGGAACTTGTAGCCCATCTTGCCGAGTTCTTCGCGGAAGATTTTCATGGTCGCGTCGTCGAGATTCGCTTTCCAGTTGAACGACGGCGAACAGTTGTAGGACAACAGCTGGTCCGGGAACTCAGCGTGAATTGCCTCGGCGAATACCCTGGCCTGCTCAAGGTCCGGTTTCGACGTCTCACACCAAATCAGGTCCGCGTAAGGCGCATAAGCGAGGCCGCGTGCGATCGCCTGGTCCATACCGGCCCTGGTGCGATAGAACCCTTCAGCCGTGCGTTCGCCGGTGATGAATTCATGATCGCGTTCGTCCGAGTCGGACGTGATCAGGTTGGCTGCATCGGCATCGGTGCGCGCCAGCAGAACGGTCGGAACACCGCAGACATCGGCAGCGAGTCGAGCCGCACTGAGCTTGGCAATCGCTTCATGCGTCGGCACAAGCACTTTGCCGCCCATGTGGCCGCACTTCTTGGCACTCGAAAGCTGGTCCTCGAAGTGCACACCGGCCGCGCCGGCCTTGATCATCGCCTTCATCAGCTCGAACGCATTGAGGTTGCCGCCAAATCCCGCTTCCGCGTCGGCAATGATCGGTGGGAACCAATCGATGCTGTCGTCACCATTGAGCGCATGTATTTCGTCGGTACGAATGAACGCGTTGTTGATACGCTCGACCATCTTGGGCACCGAATCGACCGGGTACAGGCTCTGGTCCGGGTACATCATGCCGGCGCTGTTGCCGTCGCCCGCGACCTGCCAGCCGGAGCAGTAGATCGCTTTCAGCCCAGCCTGGATCTCCTGTATGGCCTGGTTGCCCGTCAGGGCGCCCAGCCCGCACAGCGGCTCTTTCCGGTTGACGAGACGCCACATCTTTTCCGCGCCCATGCGGGCCAGCGTGTATTCAATCTGGACGGTACCGCGCAGCTTTACAACGTCTTCGGCGCTGTAATTGCGCTTGACTCCATTCCACCGCGGGCTGTTTGCCCACTCGGATTCGAGCTTATTGATCTGTTCCTGTCGCGTCATGGCAATGTCCTCTAGTCCCTGGGCACCGTAGTTGTGCGAAAAAATACTTGCGGACTATTGTACGTCCCACTACCATGAAATTTCACAACGAAAATTTCACACTGTCAATTTCACACGAGGGCTCGACATGAGCAGCCGCCAGGGGCTCCGCCGAAAAGCGCACTTTTTGGGCACTAAAATCAAGAATTTACGCAAACGAAACAACCTCACGCTGGAGGACCTGTCGGTGCGCTGCGTGCAGATCGACGCCGATGCCGGCCCGTCGGTTTCCTACCTGTCGATGATCGAGAACGGCAAGCGCGTTCCATCCGAACGCCTGCTCGAAATCATCGCCGAAATCTTTCAAAAAGAGACCAGCTGGTTTTTCGATGAGTCCCTCGACGATCCGGCGATCGACACGGCGCCCGCGGCCGCGGTCAGCGGCATGCCGCTGGAGCCCGGATTTCTATTCTCCGATTCACTGCTGCAGCTGGCGATCCCGGAACTGCTTGCACAGACCGGGACCACGGGACGGCAGTTTGCCCATCTGCTGATTCGCGCCCACCAGGAGGCCAGTCACAACCGTTTCCCCGATATCGAGCGCGCCGCCGAAAGCGTCGGCCAGAAGCTGTTCCCGATGCAACTCGACGATGTATTCGCTATCGCCCGGAAACTCGGCCTCAAAATACACTGGTTCGACAATGCCTCGTTCGAGGACGAGGGCGAATCTGACATACCGCTCAAAACGCTCGTACGCTCGTTTTTCGATGTGCCGAACAAGGTGTACCTGAATCGTGAGTTGGAGCAGCATCCGGCACGAATGAAGTTCGATCTCGCCAATCATATCGGCCACATGGTTCTGCATGGCGGTGACGGCGCGCGTGCTCCGCAGATCTCGGGCGGTCGTGATTCCGGTCGTCGCCATGACGGCAAATCAATGAATGTCGATGCAAAGGACATCCTGTACGCGTGGCGCGACTTCGAGTGCAGCTATTTTGCAGCAGCGCTTCTGGCGCCGAAAACACCGTTTCGGCAATTCCTTGCCCGACAAGCCTATGCCATCGACGCAGGTGACAGGATCGATCTGACGAAGACCCTGGTCATGAGAAGGATGCCAAGTGTTTCTCCGTATCCGCACTGGCACTATTTCGACGCTTACCCGCCCGGACATCTGCGGGCCGTTTTCCGCGGCAACGGCATTCCGTTGCCATGGGGAAACATGACCCTGGTATCGGATCCTTGCCAACACTGGGCGGTCTTTCGGATGCTGAATACCCGATCGACCGACCCCTCTTCGCAAATTTCCGTTTTGCGAAGCGGCGACGACAAACGACTTTACTGCTGTCAGTCAATACGCAGCAAGGACGCCGCCGGAAATCCGCACGTAGTGTGCGCGGGCGTCGACCTTTCGCCCGCGCTCGTTGCACAAAGCATCGACCCGAAACGCACTATCGACATGATCGAGGCGAGCTGTAATAGCAGCGGTGGATCGGCGCCGATCCCGGGAGAGGCGCGCAGGCAGCTTGAAAGCATCTCCAAGATTCTGAATATCGGCTGGATTGCTGAAGGAGCAGCGACTGACGCTACGATTATTTGCCAGCGCAGCTCCAGCTGCCCACGTGAAAAACACTGTCTCGGCAAAGTGCCGACGAAACTCAAGCCGCAGATCGACAAAATTCGCGAAGCAGTATTGAGCCAGCCGCAAAATGCGGCAGCAGGGTCGCGAGAAATATAGTCTTGATCATGCTGTTACTTGGCCGATGCAACCCTATAATGAGGAGACGTTTCCTGTACCGGGCGAATCATGTCAAAACCGGAAGTACAAGCATTTTTCGACGAGGCGACATTCACGGTTAGCTACGTGGTGAGCGATCCGGCGTCCGGGCGAGCTGCGATAATAGACTCCGTACTCGATTTCGATCCCGCTTCCGGCCGCACGTCAACCGTTTCGGCGGATGGGCTCATCGCATACGTAAAGGAGAACGAACTCGCGATCGACTGGATTCTCGAAACCCATGTACACGCCGATCATATCAGTGGCGCAGCTTTTTTGCAGGAACAGCTCGGAGGCCAGACGGCTATCGGACGGGGCGTTACGGCGGTCCAGTCGACGTTTAAAAGTGTGTTCAACTTACCTGACCTCGCCGTGGACGGCAGGCAGTTTGATCTTCTGTTCGACGACGGCGACACCTTCGATATCGGCAGCCTCAGTGCAAGCGTGACCGCGACACCAGGGCATACGCCGGCGTGCGTGACCTACGTCATTGGCAACACGGCCTATGTCGGGGACACGCTGTTCATGCCTGATTTCGGTACCGCGCGCACGGATTTTCCCGGCGGCAGCGCAGCGCAACTGTACCGCTCCATCCAGAAAATTTTTGCACTGCCCGGCGACACGCGACTATTCATGTGCCACGACTACAAGGCGCCCGGGCGCGATGAATTCGCGTGGGAAACCACGGTAGCTGCGCAACGTGACGGCAATATACACGTTAACAAGAGCGTGTCCGAAGAAGCGTTTGTCGAAACGCGCGAGAACCGCGATCGTCAGCTCGGGATGCCAAAACTATTGCTGCCGGCTATCCAGGTGAACATTCGGGCTGGCCGTCTGCCGGATCCCGAGAACAACGGTATCCGCTATGTGAAAATTCCGATCAATGCAGTCTAGGATGAACGAGCTTGCGTCTCCAAACATTGCAGAAAGCCCGGCGATTCGCGCTTTTCTGGATTCTGTTGAAAGCCGGTTCGTAACTCGAGGCTCTATACATGTCATTGAAGAAAACGAATGTGAACATTGGACCTGATGACAAGATAGTGGCAATGGCCCGACGCGAGCGCGACGAGCGCGAAAACGGATACCGGGCGCAGGCGTTCAAGCTGTATCCCAAGATATGCGCGCGCTGCGGGCGGGAATTCAGCGGCGAAAACCTGCGCGAGCTCACGGTGCATCACAAAGACCACAACCACGACAACAATCCACCTGACGGCAGCAACTGGGAGCTACTCTGTCTCTACTGTCACGACAACGAGCACGCGCGGTATCAAGCGACTGATTCAAACACGGGCGGCACGCCGGGCGAGGAGTCGGTGCCCCGGTCTTCGCATACGCCGTTTGCCGGTCTTGATGAATTGCTGAAAAACAAGAAATAAGAAGACCATGCAGATCTACAAACTGACGGTCGCATGCTGTGTCGCCAGCCAAATACAGCCCTCCGATGTCGAGGCACTCAGAAACGACGGGTTCGTCACAATCGTCTGCAATCGCCCGGACGGCGAAGATCCTGGGCAACCAACTGCCGCATCGATCGCCGCCGAGTGTGCAATTCATGGCGTTGCGTTTCACCATTTGCCGATTTCGAGCACCGGCATCACGGCAGCAATGATCGAACGGTTCAAGAGTGTTGTGGCGGACAGTAACGGGCCCGTGCTTGCCTACTGCCGCTCGGCTCAGCGCTCGTCAGTGCTGTGGCAGCAAAGTGGTTCGCCCTAAAGCAATTTTCTTCGAAAACGCTGCATTCCGCCGATCCAGCGGTCGTGATCGCTCGCCTTGCGCTGCACGTAGGTGGTCACCTGTGGATGCGTAAGAATCAGGAAGCGACCGGCCAGCGCCTGATCAACGATGATGTCGGCCACAGCGTCCGGCCTCATTATACCGTCCACGTCATTGCCCCTGAAGCCACCCTCCAGCGAATCCGAATCGTCCTCGATGCCGATCATTCGCGTCGCCACCGCCTGCGGGCACACGACCGATACAACGATGCCGGCATCGCCGTAGTTAATAGCCAGCGACTCGGCGAATCCGACGGCCGCGTGCTTGGTCGCCGTGTATGCCGAATCGCCGATCTGGCTCAGGAGTCCGGCCGCCGACGCAACGTTCACGAGATGGCCGCGACCGCGTTTTAGCATACGTGGCACGAGCGCCCTCGCCGCGAAGACGTGTGCCATGACGTTTACCTGCCAGGATATATCCCAACGATCGTCGATCGGGTTCATACCACCTTCGGCGGAAATGGCGCCGCTGGCGCCGTCGCCATAACCAACGCCCGCATTCGAGATAAACATGTCGATCGGCCCGTGAGCTTGTTCGACCTCCTCCACGAGCCGGGCTATCGCCTTTTCGTTACTGACATCGAGCGCTCTGGCAACACCGCCGATCTCCTTCGCAACGACCGACGCCGCGGCTTCATCGATATCTGCAACGACGACAGTCGCGCCGTCCTTTGCCAGGCGGCGACACAGCGCGCGGCCGATGCCATGGCCGCCGCCGGTAACGACCGCTACCTTGATGGTTGATTCGTTCAAAACAGCTTACTCCGCGGCCGGCTTATAGACTATGTCGCCATCCATCATGGTCAGGACAACTTCGGCCTTGTGAATATCATAAGCGTCAATCTCGAAAATGTTCTCATCCAGAATGACGAGATCTGCCTTCTTGCCAACCTCGATCGACCCGATCTCGTCTTCCATGTGCATCTGGTAGGCCGCATTGATCGTGAAGCCGCGAACCAGGCTTTCGACGTCGAGCCGCTCGGTTTCTCGCGGCTGTATCGGCGCCTCAGGCTCTCCCGGATTCTGCCGCGTGTGCCCGATTTCGATCTGCACGACCGGCGAAAGGCCCAGCGTGCCCGCACCGCTGGCCGGAAAATCGCTGCCGAACGAGAGTCGCACGCCGAGATCCTTGAGACTTTTAAAGCGCCAGAACCGTCTAAACTGGTCGTCACTGACAAATTGCTTGCCGTAGGTATCGTATGACGCCCACAGCGGCGTGCCCTGGGCAATGACGTCGAGCTCGGAAAATCGCGGCAGATCCTCGTCCGTGATGACCTGGATGTGACAGATCGCGTAGCGGGTGCTGCTTTCGGGCGCGGTCTGTCGGGCCGCTTCGATAGCATTCAGCGCCTCGTGTATCGCGCGTTCACCGAGGGCGTGAATGTGCACATCGACATTGTTTCCTGCCGCGCCCACGACCATTGACGTCATCTCTTCCTGCGTAAAGACCGTCTCGCCGCTGTTGCCCGGCTCGCCCTGGTAATCCTCGAACATCGCGGCCGTGCGGCCCTCGACCGTGCCGTCATCCATGATTTTCAAAACGTTGTAACGGTAGCGCTCGCCCCTGATCATGCGGCCCCATTGGAGGACGTTGTCTACTGCATCGCCCGCATCCTCGGGCCCCCGAGGCCGGTACGAACCGACCAGCCGCACCGTCAGATCATCATTCTCTTCGGTTCGCTTCAATACTGACGCGGCGATGTGCTCGTAGCCGATTACGCCAGCATCGAAAGCCGCCGTGACGCCGTAGGCATTCATGATGTCGAGGACAATGCCAAGACCCTCGACCACAATCTCCTCGGTAATCACGTCGAGGCCGTCCATCGCCATGCCCGCTGTCCCTTCGAGCAAGTAACCGGTCGCATCGCCGTCGGCGTCGCGTTTATAGTAGCTGAAGCCTGGAACGGGGTCAGGTGTGTCCTGGGTGATGTTCAGTGCTTCAAGCGCTGCCGTGTTTGCCCAGGCGGCGTGGAAACCTTCATCCATGATCAGCACGGGTCGATTCGGGACAATGTCATCGATAAGCTGCCGGGTCGGGCCAACGGGCCCGAACGTCGTCGCCAGAAAGCCGTACCCGAACAGGACCGGCGCGTCTTTGTTTTCGGCTGCATAGTCCGCAATCGCGGCAACCCAGTCCTCAACGCTGCCCGACGTATCCAGGGAAAGCGCGGTCGCGTAGGCGCCGCCGGCGACTGGATGCACGTGCGAATCGATGAAGCCAGGCAGCAGCAGTTGCCCGCGCACGTCGCTACGTATGGTTGAGGCACCGACCAGCGCTTCTGCCCCTGCCGCATTGCCGACATAGACAATTTCGTCGCCTTTAATCGCGACGGCTTCCGCCCAGGGCTGTTCTTCGTTCGCGGTGTAAACCGCGGCATTCGTGAAGACGAAATCCGCAGCTTCCTTTTCGGCTGTACGCTCGCCGCAGGCGCTCAGTAACGCGAGGCCAGCCAACGCCGCTGCGACTCTGTTATTCAAGCCCGGACCCGTCCTTTGAGTAGATCACCCATATCTTTGTGTATCCCTGCGTGTCCCAAACGCCCGTCCATTCTTTTGGAATGGTCACAGCTTCACCGGCACCAATAACTTGCACGACACCATCGCTGGACGTAAGGGTTACGCCGCCTTCCAGGAAGTACATGAATTCATCGACACCGTAAGGCTCGTTGATTTCAAGGCGTACGGAACCGGACCTGTACATACCCGAAGCGAATTTCTTGTCGCTCGAAAGGAACGACGTTAGATCGAGCGTCGTGTTGCCATTCGCCGTTTGCCTGATCATTTCCGGCCGATCAAACGCTTCCCCGGCAATATCGGCGCGCGACAATTTCGCCGGCTGGGGCGGCTCTTGCGCCGATGCGGCTGCCACGATCCCTGTAAGAACCAGTAGCCCTGAATTCCAAACGCTGCTTATTCTCATGCGCACCCCTCCTATCTTCGCCCGCCTTGCTGCGGAGTTTTGCCAATGCTCAAGATTAGCCTTGGCGTCGAGGTTAATCCACAATATGCGCTGGCGCTGGCAATTGGAAACTCAGCATGCAGCAATGGCGATATCGGGAAGTAACTTGCGTAGTCTCGCTCTTGCTGGCGACACCCTGCCTGTTCGCGGCCGGTGATGTCACAGACGAGCGCGTCCTCACAGAGGCCGGGAAGGGCAGCAGCTGGTTTGTTAAAGGCGGCAACTTTCGTGGCGAGCATTTCAGCCCGCTGCGCGCCGTAAATGACGAAACTGTTACTGAACTCGGACTCGCGTGGGCCACAAATCTCCCAGTACCCGACGGAATATCCGCAACTCCGATCGTCGTTGACGGTATCATCTACCTGTCCGGCGCGTACTCGCTGGTGTTTGCAATCGACGCCGCGAGCGGCAGTGTCATCTGGCAATATGACCCCGACGTGCGCTCCCGACTCGCGCAATATCCTGAATTATCGTGGGCTGCTCGAGTCAATCGGGGCGTCGCCGTCTGGCAGGGTAAAGTTCTTGCGACAACCGCGGACTGCCGGCTCATCGCGCTGGACGCGAAAACCGGCAAAGAAGCCTGGTCGGCGCAAACCTGCGATCCGGGGCAGGGCTACAGAATCACCGATTCGCCCTACGTTGGCGGTGACAGCGTGTTTGTGGGGAACGCCGGCTCGGAATCGTACGAACAGAATCGCGGTTATGTCTCGGCCTACGACATCAAAAGCGGTGCACTCAAATGGCGTTTTTATACGGTCCCGAGTGACAGGCCCGAAGAAAACAGGTCAGCTGCAATGAAAATGGCCGCAAAGACCTGGTCCGGAACGGCGCTTGAAAAATTTGGCGGCGGCGGCAGCGCCTGGAACGGGATGACCTACGACCCCGAGTCAGGGCTACTGTTTTTCGGCACTGCAGGTGCATTACCGTACGACTTTCGCCTGCGCAGTCCGGATGGCGGCGACAACCTGTTTCTTTCGTCTGTCATTGCGGTCAACGCTGGCACTGGCGAGTACGTCTGGCACTACCAGACTGTTCCCGAGGACAGCTGGGAGTACAACGCGACGATGAACATCATTCTCGCGGATTTGAATATCGACGGCAAGCAACGGCAGACGCTGCTGATCGCGCCGAAGAACGGTTTTCATTACGTTTTGGACCGGCATACGGGCGAGCTAATTGCCGCGGACAAGTTTGCGAAGGTTAACTGGGCGACACACATCAACCTCGAGACGGGCAGGCCCGTTTACGATCCGGCTGCTGAATATTGGGCGCGACCTGATGACGCTGTCGCCGTCTGGCCAAATATGTGGGGTGCGCACAGCTGGAATCCGATGGCGTATCACCCGCAGCTCCAGCTCGTTTACATCCCCGTCATTGACGTCCCGACAGTTGTGACGGGTTACGACAACGGTGATTTCGTCGACACGCTTGAAATGCTCACCGAAGTTGACGGACGGCCGTTCAGCCCGGGCAAACTCGTCGCCTGGGATCCGGTAGCAAACCGGCCGCGCTGGACAGTCGATCACGACCTTCCGTTCAACGGCGGCGTTCTGGCCACGGCCGGTAACCTCGTCTTTCAGGGCGATGCCTTCGGCCGGTTCAGTGCCTACGCGGCAGACAGCGGCGAGAAACTCTGGTCCGTCGCGACCGGCTCAAACATCACGGCGGCCCCTGTCAGCTATTCGCTCAATGGCAAGCAGTACGTCCTGGTGCCTGTTGGTGCAGGCGGCGGCGTTCAGTTCGTCTATCCACAAATGCACGCCGGTGAGCAGATACACGGGCCGACGCGGCTCATGGCATTCGCGCTGAACGAAAAGACATCAATACCGTCGCCAAGAGCCGAATCGCGTCCACTCCCGCCGCAGCCGGAGCTGGATGCAAGCCCGGAGGAGCTTGAAAGGGGACAACAGGTTTTCAGCCGGGAATGCAAAGGCTGTCACGGCAACAACGCCGTCGCCCGTTTCGGTGGTTCAGTGCCGGACCTGCGTTACGCAACGGCAGATACGCACGCAGCGTGGCACGGCATCGTGATCGGCGGCGCGCTTCAAATTAACGGCATGCCGCGCTTCGAACTCGGCATCGAAGAATCGGAAGCCGTCCGCAGGTACGTGCTGTCTCAGAGCCTGTCGATCAGCGAATAGTAGAGCATGGCAAGCACCATGCCCGGGTAACGCAGCAGCGTGCCGCCCGGGAATATATGTGTCGGCAGCCCCGCAAATACATCAAATCGTGTCGCTGTACCGCCAATGGCCTCGGCGATGACCTTGCCCGCGAAATTCGCCGTCGAGATACCGTGTCCGGAGTAGCCTTGCGCAAAGTACACATTCGGTTCCAGGCGTCCAAAATGTGGCAGGCGATTGACGGTGACCGACAGGGTGCCACCCCATGCGTAGTTGATCCTGGCATCGTCGAGCTGCGGAAACAGCTTGAGCATATAGGGAAGAACGAACTTCGATATGTCGGCCGGGAACTCGCGACGGTAGTTTTCACCACCACCGAACAACAGGCGATGGTCCTCCGAAAGCCGAAAGTAATTGACAACAAAACGTGTGTCGTGAACGCCAAATCGTCCATTGATGAGTTCACTTGCGCGTCGCTCACCCAGTGGTTCCGTTGCAATCATGAAATTATTGATCGGCATTATTTTGCGGGCGATCCGGCGTTCGAGCTTGTCAAGATAGCCGTTGCAGGCCAGGACCACGAAATCGGCCTTCACCGAGCCCTGCGATGTCTCAACGAGCGCCGGCTCTGTTCGCGAATAGCTTGTCACGCGTGATCGCTCAAAAATACGCACACCGGCATTCGCGGCAGCATTCGCGATACCGAGTGTATAGTTCAATGGATGCAGCGCGAGGGCCTGCGAATCGTACAGCGCTCCCAGAAAACCGTCGGTCGCAACGAGCGCTCTCGTTTGTTCTGCATTCAGCGACTTGCAGTGCGGGTATTCGTATCGCTCAGCCAGCTTGTCGCTCAGCTCCTGTGGCCAACCCTGATAGCGCTTTTTATGAACGCCCACCAGCTGGCCGTTTTGCAAGTCACAGGAAATCGCGTGTTTTGTCACTCGCTCCCGAATCTCGTTCTTTGCCAGTTCGGCGAAATCCCATAGTTGCCTCGACCGCTCGTAGCCGAAAGCTTCTTCGGTTTCAATCACATCTTTGCGCTGGCCGCTGCCGACAAGCCCACCGCAGCGACCCGATGCGCCGAAGCCAATGCGCTCCCCCTCGAGCAAGACGACATCGAATCCCTGCTCCGCCAGGTTCAGCGCCGCGGATAACCCGGTAAAACCACCACCAATGACACATACGTCAGCACGCTCAGTCCCTGCCAGCGCCAGGTGATCGCGCATGCCCACGGCCGTGGCCGCGAAATAGGTATCGGGATAGCCCGAAGGCAGTTTCTTCTCTTTCTGCACGACACGTCCTGGCGATTCACCGCACCACGGTAGCCGGAGGAATAATAGCGGACACCGTCGATGCTATTGGGCTATTGTTTCACGATCCAAACAAGAAAGACGGCATGATACTACGCGATGACCAGGGTAAATCAGCAATGCCATATCTACTTTGATCTCGACGGCACACTAACCGACCCCTACGAAGGCATTACCAGGTGCATCTTGTACGCGCTCGATGAACTTGGTTTCGCTCACCCGAGTGACGAATACCTGCACAGTTGCATCGGCCCACCTCTGTACGAGACGTTTCCGCAGATGGTCGGCAAGGACCTGACGCTTAAAGCAATTTCTTTGTACCGGGCGCGATTCGTAGACGCCGGTTGGCGGGAGAACAGACTATACGAGGGAATACTCGATGCGCTGGAAACACTTTCTGCTGCCGGCTACACCCTGTTCGTCGCCACCAGCAAGCCGCGGGTGCACGCAAAGCGCATCGTCGAACATTTCGGCATGGGGCCTTTTATCGAGGAGGTGTATGGCTGCGAACTGGACGGCACACGATCCAACAAAGCCGAGCTGTTGAAGTACGCGATCGACGAAAATCCGGACGCAGAAAAACGCATGATGGTCGGTGACCGCAAGCACGACCTGATCGGGGCAATCGCGAACGACATGAGGCCAATCGGAGTTGCTTATGGCTACGGATCGGTCGAGGAGCTGAGCAACGCCGGCGCCATCGCTATCGCCAGCTCACCTGCGAGCTTGCCGACGGTTGTCTTCAAAAGCCTTGCTGGCTAGAACTGCGTCCACCTCGCGGTGATTCCCTTCAGCATTTGTACGAGCAGCCAGAGGAAGGCCAGCGGCAGGATTATCGTTTGCAGCACAAACAAAACGATGAGATCCACTATGTGCTCAGCGGCTTTCGATGCATTTTCCTGCAGACTCGCCAGACGATCAGAGATATTGACGGAGGCCAGCGACTCGTCGATTACCGAATTGAGGCGGTCCATTATCGACGGGTCATCGATGGGCGGAGTCTTCACGTCGACATTCGCTTCCTTGATCGATTTTCCCGTCACCTCGAGTGCTGCTGTCGCTTCAGCCTGCTGCGGCACCAGAAAGGCATCGGAGACCAGGTTGGTTCCTATGACCAGCACAGGAATAATGAATCGGACAACCAGCATCACGAGGAGTATTCGCGACGCTCCCGCCGCTATCTTGTTTTTGTTTAAGCGCGGCGTCCATAAAATGACAACGGCCAGTATCGAAGCAACGATCATCGCGATGGTCACGAACCGCGACGCCGTGATGGTCAGCAGCACGTTTTGCAGGCCGAGGGAACTGGCCGCAACCAGCATAACGCTGGAGAACTGTTCGACCAGGTCGTTGATCGGGTCCAGGATTTGACCAACCGCGACCGTCACGCCGACGCCAACCTCGGTACTTTGAACGACCGAAATGACGCCGTTGAGCGTACGCGCCGCCGCAAACGTCACGAGCGCCCGTTTGAGCGCATCCTGGGCATAGGAATCGGCCGCGTGGTCGGCCACACCGCTCACTGCAACCGCCGAAGCTATTAGCGCAAGCAGCGTCCAGATGATTCTTCGTTGGTCCATGGTCAGTTCCTAGAATAGCATCGAGCGCGTCATTGCGTATAAAGTGTCTTGCAATAGGCTAATCGTCGCAGACGGTTTCAGAGGTATACGCCATGGTTACGAGAGCAATTGAACGTCTGCGCCAGACCGACTGGCGCATCTTCATGGGCAGCATCATTACCGTACTCTGGCTCATCGCCGGTGTCGTTTATATTCGCGGCGGCAAATTCAGCCAAGCGACAATCTACGACATACCGCTGGAGGATATCGGCAGTTTCCTTGAAGGCGCGTTCGCACCGCTCGCGTTCCTGTGGCTGGTCATCGGCCTCTTTATTCAGCAAAGAGAGCTGGCCGACAATACCGAGGTTCTTCGTCAGACCTCGATCCAATCCGAAAAACAGACCCAGGCTATCGCGGCCACAGAGATGAACGCGCGTCAGGAAACGTTTTTCAAAATCGCCGAGAGCGTCAAGGGCCAGCTGGGTGGCATAACCGGCATGCTGTTCATCTCTTGTGTCGGTGCAACGGAGGGTCAGCTCGTTCCAAGAGAACGAATATCGGAGATGTGGCACATGCTTGCCAGGCGCGATGACGCCGTATTTGCGCGCGAATTCCTGCTATTTGACGCAGACGCCTATGGCGGTTACGAGGCGTTGTTTTACAAGACCGAGATTCGTCGCCGTCATACAGGAAATTTTGTCAGGACATTCGATCGACTGATGGAAATGGCCAGGAACTGCGACAGCCCAAACGGCATTATCGCGGACTCGTTGGCGCAAACGGCGCACGGACTTCTGTACAACCGCATGCGGGAACACCAACCGAAAGATCAGCACATAGAATGTGCGCCGGTGGATACGGCAGATTACGAAACGGTATTCGAACAATCTCGAGCCTGACGAATTATTCCAATAATAAGGGGAACGCTCATGGCTACGAAAGTCGCCGTCACTCAAAGACCGCCGGTTTTGCTAGACCGGCCGAAAACCATTGCAAGCATGCTTGATTCCGTCGACGAGGCGGCTGCCGAGGGCGCGTCACTCCTCATTTTCCCCGAAGCGTACATTCCCGGCTATCCAACGTGGGTCTGGCGCCTTCGACCCGGTGGAGACATGACTCTTGCGGCGAACATCCATACCCGGCTGCGGCAACACGCTGTTGACCTGTCGCGAGACCACCTGCAGCCGGTACAGGACCGGCGTCAAAACACAACGTCACTATTATTTCCGTGTGCACGAGCTCGACAGCGAATTTAGCGGCACCACTCTTTTTAACACCGTGGTCGTTATCGGTCCGGACGGGGCCATTCTCAATCGACACCGCAAATTGATGCCCACCAATCCCGAGCGCATGGTGTGGGGCATCGGTGACGCGACGGGCCTCCGCGTGATCGATACGCCGGCTAGCCGGCTGGGTACGCTGCTCTGCTGGGAGGCGTACATGCCGCTGGCAAGATATGCCCTGTATGCCCAGGACATCGACATCCTGGTAACGCCGACCTGGGATTGTTCCGACCGTTGGCTGGCGAGCATGCTCCACATTTCGACCGAAGGCGGTTGTTGGGTAATCTCAACCGCGACCGCGCTGCAAGGTGGTGACGTGCCGGTTGATTTCCCGGAACGCGACAGACTGTTTGCTCCTGAGGAATGGATCACCGACGGCAATGCGGTCGTAGTCAACCCAATGGGTGAGCTCGTTGTCGGGCCAATGCGCCGGGAAAAAAGCGTCCTGTACGCCGAAATCGACAGGGAGGAGGCGCGTCGCGCTCGGCGGTCACTGGACGTTTGTGGCCACTATGCACGCCCCGACGTCTTTTCTTTATCGGTAAATCGACGGCCGCTTGATCCCGTGACCTTTTCGGATTGATCATGGCATTATCGCCAGAAATGGGAATTTACCTGAGCACGGAGTGAGTTTATGTCGAGACTTATCGGAATGTTGCTCATCATCGGACTGCTCACAGCATGCCAGCAAGCTCCGGAATCCTCAGCGCCCGCTGAAAGGGCCGACAAAGGCGCCGAAACGAAAGCGGCGCCGGAGATTAAGCTGGCCGATGCGGTTTATCATTCGGGCCGCATCTACACAGTCAATCCGGATCAGCCGTGGGCGCAGGCGGTCGCGATTCGCGACGGGAAAATCGTTTTCGTCGGGTCGGACGACGCCGTTCGCAGCTTAATCGGCCCGCATACCGCTGTACATGACCTGCGGCGTCGCCTGATGTTGCCGGCGTTTCAGGATTCGCACATTCATCCGATCATGAGCGGCATTGAAGCTCGGGCGTGTGATCTCAACAGTCTAAATGATGTTGCACTTTACCGGGTCAAGATCTCCGAGTACGCAACGGCCAATCCTGACGCGCCGTGGATTCTGGGCGGCGGCTGGTCGATGGCGGTGTTCGGCCCCGGCGCATCACCGAGCCGCAAGATCCTCGATGAACTGGTGCCGGATCGTCCCGTGTACCTGAGTTCGGCGGACGGCCACTCCGGATGGGCCAATTCTGTTGCCCTCGAGATCGCCGGCATTACCAAAGACACGCCGAATCCACCCGACGGCATCATCGACCGCGACCCTGAATCCGGCGAACCGATCGGCAGCCTGCAGGAAGGCGCTATGGGACTCGTGACGCGACACATCCCCGAAACAACGCTCGAGGAACGTTTGCAGGGGCTCAGGTACGCCCGCGACATGCTGCACGGATACGGAATTACATCGATTCAGGACGCCATTGTGTATGAGGGCGATCTCGAGGCCTACGCGGCGCTCGATGCCGCCGCCGACCTGAATCTGCGCGTTGTCGCCTCCCTTTGGTGGGAGCGGGACCAAACGGAAGAACAAATTCCGCATCTCCTGGAGCTGCGCGAGAGGTTCAATAAGGGACACATTCGACCGACCACCGTAAAGATCATGCAGGACGGGGTCATGGAAAATTATACGGCCGTCATGCTGGAACCGTATCTCACCGAAGAAGGCACGCGCGGCATTCCGATGGTTGAACCCGAGTTCCTGAAGGAAGCGGTCAGCCTGCTCGACGCCGACGGGTTCCAGGTACACTTTCATGCTATCGGAGATGGTGCCATTCGACAGTCGCTCGATGCGATCGAAGAAGCGCGTAATCGAAACGGTGAACTCGGCCACCGCCATCATATCTCGCATTTACAGATCATCGACCCGGCGGACATACCCCGCTTTGCCGAGCTCGATGTCACAGCCAACTTCCAGCCCCTCTGGGCCTATGCAGACGATTACGTTGTCGACCTCACGCTTCCGTTTATCAGCGAGGAGCGTGCAAAATGGATGTACCCGATCAAGTCGGTCATTGATGCCGGCGGCAAGGTGGCGTTCGGCAGTGACTGGTCCGTTTCGACGGCGAATCCCTTTCCGCAGATCGAGACGGCAATCACGCGAGTGGACGCCGAATCGCATAACACCGAGGTGCTGAACCCCGAGCAGCGCATCAACCTGCAGCAGGCAATCGAGGCGTTTACGATCAACGCCGCTTTCATCAACAAGCAGGATGACAGCACCGGCTCCATCGAGAAAGGCAAACTCGCGGACCTGATCGTCATTGATCGCAACCTGTTCGAGATAGAGCCCGGAGAGATATCCGACGCCAGTGTCGTGCTGACGTTGTTCGAGGGCAAACCGGTATATGGTGGTCTGAAAACAACATCTCCCCAAGCAGTGAATTGATTCTATCGGCTTATTCTTGAGCTATACTGGAGGGGAGTTGGAGTTATTTGTGGCGCTGCCGCAACACAGCCCTCAAAGCGCTCTTTAAGTCAATAAATAAACGGGGGACGAAAATGAAATACCGTGTACCCATTGCCAGCGGACTCAGTGTCGCCTTGGTACTTTCAGTTTTTTCGATTTATTCATCGACTGCGGCCGCGCAGGATGCGGGCGCTGACGAAGCCGTGGAAGAGGTTATCGTCACGGGGTCGCGTATACGCCGGGATCCGCTCGACGAGCCCGTCGCGATCATGGACATCAATACCCAGGATCTGGAGCGGACTGGCCTGACTAACCTCGGCGATGCCCTGCGGCAGCTGCCGATCACCGGTTCGGCGATCAATTCGCAGTTCAACGTGCCCGGCAACTCCGGGTTTCCGCAGGACGGTGCCGGCATTGGCGCCGGGGCAGTGGAGCTATCGATCCGCAATGTCGGCGCCAAGCGCACGCTCGTTCTTGTTGACGGCAGACGCTGGGTTGCCGGCGCATCGGCGTCAGGTGTGCCCAGCGCCGTGGACCTGAACACGATTCCGGACAATGTCATCGAGCGAATCGAGATATTGCAGGATGGCGCATCGGCAATTTACGGCTCCGACGCGATCGGTGGTGTCGTCAATGTCATCACGAATCAGGACTACGAGGGCTTCAAGGTCGAAGCGCAGACCGGCAGCTACATCTCCGATAGTGATGGCGAGACGTTCGAGATTTCGGCCCTTTGGGGAGGAGGTAACGACACGACCGATTTCATACTGAGCGCGAGCTACAAGGACGAAAAAGGCATCGAGACCTGGAATCGAAGCCGCTCTGCTTATCCGAACCCGGATGCGACTAGCTGTGACGTTGATGGTTCCTTCTGCTCGTCATTCACTCCACAGGGTCGCTTCATTCTGGGCTCGGCTATCGGTCTGTACAGGAACGGCGTGCTTGATCCGACCTGCACGTCAACAGATCCCGACTGCGGCGTAGCGAGCCTTACTCTCAATAACGGCGTATTGAACGACGGTGACCAAAATATCCCGTTCTTTGATGTAAATGACCTTAATGGCGGTGACTTTCATCCGTTTACGAATGCGGATCGCTTCAACTACAACGGCCCCGGTTACAACTTCCTCAAGACGCCGAACGAGCGCGTCAATTTCTATGCCAACGTTCGCCACGAGTTGTCACCCCAGGTGACATTGTTTGCGACGCTGTCGTACACCAACCGTTCGTCGGCAACCAAGGCGGCGCCGGAACCGTTGTGCTTCTTCGACTGCGGCAACCGCATAGCCGACAACACCGTGATTTCGGCATTGAACCCCTACAATCCATTTGGCGTGGATCTGTCGGTAGCGGATGGGACCGCCATCTTCTTCGGTCGACGCCCGCTGGAATCCGGCGGACGCCTGTTCTTCCAGGACGTCAATACCTACATGTACTCGATGGGTCTGGTCGGTGAATTCTCCGCGGGCGGACGGAACTTCTATTGGGATCTCGTGGGCGGCTACGGCGACAACCGCGGCTTCCAGGAGAAATACAATTCTCACAACCAGGCCAAACTTCAGATTGCGCTTGACGATCCTGCCGTATGTGACGCCGTTCCCAACTGCGTACCGTTCAACCTGTTTGGCGGCCAGGGTCCGGACGGTTCTGGCTCGTTCACCCAGGAGATGCTCGATTTCATCACCTACACGCAGCGCGATTTCAGCGAGCAGACGTTGAAAAACTTCGCATTTAACATCGGCGGCGACCTGGCAGAGATGCCGGCCGGCAATCTGGCGTTTGCGGCAGGCTTCGAATACCGGGATCACGAAGGCTCCTTCCGTCCGGATCCGATTGCCGAACGCGGAGAAACAGCGGGAATTCCGTCCGGTGGCACCGCCGGCGCATTCGATGTGACGGAATTCTATGGCGAGCTGAATATCCCGCTGCTGCAAGGCGTTTCCGGAGCTGACTACGCCGAGGTCAACCTGGCCGTCAGGAGTTCGGATTACAGCACCTTCGGCAGCGAGTCGACCTACAAGGCGAGCGGTCTGTGGCGGATCTATGAAGACGTTTCGCTGCGCGCGTCTTTCTCCACGGGCTTCCGAGCACCGGGAATCGGCGAACTGTTCGGCGGCGCGGCCCGTGAGGACTTCACGTATTTCGATCCCTGCGCTGACTACACGGCTATCCTGGGTTCTGGCGCCGGCGGCCGCGATACACCGCAGCCGGCCAATATCCAGGCCAACTGTTTCGATCTGGGTGTGCTTCCTGGTTTAGCACAGGTAAACCCGCAGTTTTCGGCCGTATCCGCCGGCAACCCAACGCTGTCTCCGGAAGAGTCCGACAACTGGACCGCCGGAATCGTCTACAGCCCGTCCTGGTCCGAAAATCAGGACTGGACCGACGGCGTCACGGTGTCGCTGGACTTCTACGACCTGCAGATCGACAACGCGATTCAGGGTCGGGACCCGGGTGACCTGGTCGATGCCTGTGTCGAAACTCTGGATTCGTCACTGTGCGCCCTCGTGCCGCGGTCGGCTGCGGGACAGATCGGCCTGATTAACAATCAGCTGCAGAACATTGGTGGCATAGAAGCATCGGGCTTCGATCTGATGGTCAACTACCTCAGCCCGGAAACGTCATTTGGCCAATTCAACGCCAAGATGAACGCGACCAGATTGAGCGACTACAAGGAAACGACCAGGAATCCGGACGGCAGTGTGAGCGTTAATGATCTGAAGGGACAGCATACGGATCAGACGTTCGCGAGGGCTTTTCCCGAGCTGCGGCTGAATACGACGATCGACTGGATGCGCGATCGCTGGAACGGTTCGCTGGTATTCCGGTGGACTGACGACATGACAACGGCTGACGGTTTTGATCTCGACTCCGTCATGTTCACCGATCTTCGGGCCAGCTATAACCCGAATATCCTGGACGATGCGCTAACGATCACGCTCGGATTCAACAACGTGCTGGACGAGGATCCACCGGTTTGCTTCCCATGCGGAGTTATCGGCCTGAGCACGGTCTCCCACGACCTGCCGGGGCGGGTTGGTTATCTGAGAGTTGTTTACGAGCCCAAGTAGCTCACAGCAACGATGGGAACGGCCCCTTCGGGGGCCGTTCTTTTTTGCCAACAACATTTACCGTCGCTGCGGAAACCAATCACCATCACGTTTATACACGTGCGGTTTCTCTGCGATCGCGCCCGACGGCAAACGCATCGACAGCGATCGCGCCGTTCTCATTGACGATGACCGGGTTGACGTCGACCTCCGACAATACGTCACTAAGCGCATGTGCCAGCACTGAAAAGCGCGAAGCTGTCTCACAAAAGCTATCGATGTCCACGGCCGGGCTGCCGCGAACACCGTCGAGCAGCGGACGAAGTCGCATCCTGTCGATGCAGCGACGCGCATAAGCCGCGTCGAACGGTGGCAGCGCGAACTGCACATCGTTGATCGTCTCTGCCAGCACGCCACCGAAACCCAGTATCACGATTGGGCCAAACTGTGGATCACGCTTCAGCCCGAGGAACATTTCGATGCCGGTCGCAACCATTGGGGCGACAAGTACGTCGTTTCCCAGCCGGTTCCTGAGAAACTGGTACATCTGTCGCAGCTGATCCGCATCGCGAATTCCGAGGATCACGCCGCCCCTGTCCGTCTTGTGTAACAAACCCTCTTTCGCAGTCTTCAGGGTAAGCGGATACCCGATGCGGTTTGCGGCATCCAGGACTTCTTCCTCGCTGCTCGCCGCTTCCGGTTTCGAGGTCGGTATTCCGAAGTCCTCGAGCAACAGGAGGGTGTCAATCTCTGCGAGCGTGCCTCCCGACCGCAACTGGCCCTGCCATTTTTTAACGACAGTCCTGTCAGGGCTGACCGGATCTTGCGCTTCCTGCAGCAGGAAATCGCGATAAGCAAAAAGCGCATGCACGCCGCGAAGAAACTGGCTTACACCATCGAGCACCGGAAAACCCGTGTGAGTGCTGGCGACAACGGCTTCGTCGTACCCCGTACCCTGTCGGGCAGCTACGAGGGCCACGGGTTTTCCGGATTCGGCGCGGGCCCGCTGCATGTAGCTCAGGTAGCTCGCGTAGATTTTTCCGCCCGGCGCACGATCATGAATGACGGCCGCCAGCGCGGCGCCGGCATCCTGCATCATCAGTGACAGGCTCTGCGTCATAACTCTGCCGGCATCGGGTCCGCCGCGGCTCCAGGCATCGAGCGGGTTTACGGCAGGTAGTTCCGGGTCCAGGATCTTGTCCAGTGCGCTCACCGTCGTTTCCGACAATTCAGTCAGCGGCACGCCGGCGTCGTGGGCAAGGTCGACGAGCAACTGCCGCTCGCCGCCGGAATCGTGCAGCGCCACGAGGCCGCCGGCACCGGCCGGGTGCAGTTCCGCGAACATGATAAGCATGGTGGCGAACTCATCCTGATCGCGTGCGCGCTGCACGCCGTATCGATTGAACAAGGCTTCATAAGTCGCATCATCCCCGGCGATTGCACCCGAATGCGATACCGTGAGTGCCGCCGACTTGTCCGTGCGCCCTACTTTCAAAGCGACGACCGGGATGCGCTTCTGCGACGCTTTCGAAAGTGCCGCCCGAAATCCGTCAGGGTTTCTCGCCGTTTCAACGAACAAGCCGACGACGCGCGTTTCGGGCAGGTCGAGCACGAAGTCGAGGTACTCGTCCATCGTCACGCCAAGTTCATTGCCCGTCGACACGGCAACGTTGATTCGTAGTCTCGCTTCGCAATCGATAATGCCCGACATGCCGGAGCCTGAGTGGCTTATCAGCGCAACATTACCAGGCGCTTCGTGCGCTGTGCTGTCAAAACCACAGCTCCACACATGGTCGCGAACGTTGTAATAGCCCATGCCATTTCCACCGCACACCAGCATCCCCGCACTTTCGATCTTCTGCCTTACTCGGTCACGCAAGACGGGTAAGGAGTCATCATCAATAATCAGCGGCGACTGGATGACGGCTGCGGGAATTCCGGCAGCGATAGCCTCGTCGAGTACGGCTTCAAGGTGCCTGTCGCCAACGGCAAAAATGACGAGATCCGGCGTCTCCGGCAGATCGGCAAGCGCGGCAAAACAGCGATGACCTTGCAGCGTTTCATATGCGGGGTTTACCGGGTAGATGCCACCACGATAGCCGCCCCGGTCCAGGTTTTTGAGCACCCACTCGCCCATGGAGTCGGGTCGATTCGACGCGCCGACGATCGCAACCGAACGCGGCCGTAGCAACGGGTTTAGCCGGTGCTCCATCGTCGCAGGCCCGTTCAGTATGGTGCGGGTGGTGTTGCGCTGCGGCGCGGCGGGAACCAGAACGGCTTGTCGACCACTGTCGCTTTAGCCATCTTGCGGTTCCAGTGCATCTCACGCTGATAGTAAATCTCGACCCAGACCGAACTGCCCGGTTTGCCGTACGGCGTGCGAACCGTGCCAAGCGCGATGTTTTGCTTGCAGACCGGGGACCACGCAGCCGAGGTTACGAATCCAATCTGGCCTTTGTTGGCTTTTTCGTTGCCGAAAATATAAGAATGGTGCGCCGGCTTGTTGCCCTCGATATCGAGCTTCACCAGCTGCCACGTCGAGCCGTTTCGTTTTTCTTCTGCAAGGGCCCGACGGCCGTTGAAGTTCGGTTTCTTGAAATCGACCAGCCATTCGAGGCCGAGCTCCAGCGGCGAGCGCGAAACGCCGGTGCGCACGGTTTCGTCGGCCGGCAGGAAATCCATGTAGGCCGCGAGAAAACCAGCCTCGATGCGCGCCAGCTCCAGTGCGTGAGTTCCGATGGCGCGAATGCCGAACAGCTTGCCGGCCTCGAACAGCGCATCCCAGAGTGCCTCGGCCTTGTCGGGGTCGATCCAGAGCTCGTAGCCCAGGTCACCCGTAAACCCGGTCCGGGAAACCATGAGCTCGGTGCCCTGGAATTTGAGGTGCGTCAATCCGAAAGGCTTGAGTTCTTCAAGACCTTCAAGGCCCATCGTCTTAAGTACGCTGAACGACGTCGGCCCCTGAACGGCGAGGGCGGCAACGTCTTCGGTCTCGTGCCTGATCGTTACATCGAATCCGATGGCAGCCGTTTTGAGCCAGGCAAAGTGGCGTTCCTGCGAGCAAAGGCGGTACTCACCATCACGCAGGTGAAAGATCGTGCCGTCGTCGATCACCTGTCCCTGATCGTCGCACCAAACGGCGTAAGCAACCCGGCCCGGACGAATCTTGGCCATGTCGCGCGTAACCAGGCGGTTGAGATAATCGAGCGAGTCGGGACCCGTAATTCGGTACTTTGTCATCGGCGTGAGATCGAAAACGGCGGTCGCGTTTCGGATCGCGAAGTATTCGATGTCTTCGCAAAACAAGGAATCCGCACTCGAATAGCCTTTCCACTGGTGCCATTCGTTAACGGTATCGAGCGCCGCCAGCCGGGAATAGAACGGCGTCTTCAGGCGTCCCTGGTGAACTGCTTGACTCTTCATGCTGCTTTCTCCCGGCCGAGAATGGCTCTCGCCGCATTTCTTCCGGCTGCGCCACTGACGCCACCGCCCGGATGCGCGCCGGCACCGCAAAGATAAAGACCATCGAGCGGCATGCGGTATTGCGCCGCACCGCTAACCGGCCTGACGAATAGAAACTGGTCCAGCGTGAGTTCGCCGTGATGCCAGTGCCCACCCGTGATATGAAACTCGCGCTCGATGTCCACCGGCGTCAGTAATTCACTCGCCGTAATGCGCTGTTCGATGTCAGGCGCGTAATTCGAAATCGTATCGATCACAGCCTGGCGGAACGTCTCTCGCGCTTCTTTATTCCATCCGCCTTTCAAATCGTACGGCGCGTACTGCACCACAGCCGATAACACATGCTTGCCGGTCGGCGCGAGTGTCTGGTCGCGAAAACTCGGAAACGTCATTTCGATGACCGGGTTCGGCGAACTTTCACCATATTTGGCCGGGTTGAATGCACGTTCAACATAGTGCTCGTCCGGCGCGATCACCAGACGTTCAGCAAAGTCCTTCTTCGACAGACCTTCAATGATCGGCAGCCCGTCGAGGGCGAGATGCAGCTTGGCAGCATTGCCCTTCGAGCGCAGATGATGAATGCGGCGGGCAAAGCCCGTCTCTACATGTCTTGCGCCGACCAGTCCCATCACGGTGCGCTTAGGATCTGCGTTGGAGATCACCGTATAACTGTCAAAACGCTCGCCGTCCTCGGTTTCGACTCCGGTAACCCGGCCATTCTCGACGATGATGCGTTTCACGGGCATCTGGGTACGAATCGTTGCGCCGGAAACGCGCGCCTCATGCGCGAGCTCGTCGGAGACGCTTCCCATGCCACCCTTTGGAATGGCGGCGCGGCCATGATCACCGGCGAGCCGATAGAGATATGTCATTACCGTATTGGGCGACCGCGGCCCCAGATGAGTGCCGAGTACGGCATCCAGACTCAATGCGCCCTTCAATAACGGGCTTTCAAAACGCTCGTCGAGTTCATCGTAGATATTCATGCCGATGAGCCTCAGAAACTCCCGCATTTCCTGTTTGCCCAGACGGCGAATATCAAAGCCCAGCTGGCCCAGCGTAACGAGATCTTTCATATCTTTGGTGCCGAGGCGAGGGGGTGCTTTGTTCAGGTATTTTCTGAGCAGATCCGCGAAACGCATCATGCGTTTCTTGAAACGTCGATAGCTGGCGACATCCGCATCGGATACGCCTGCAACCGTATTCCAGGTCAACCGCACGTGCTTGCCCTTCTCGGCCAGGGCAATAGTTGTCATGTCTTCGCTGGACAAAGTCGGCGCGAGCTTGAGTTCTTTCCGTACCTCTGGCTGCAGCTGGTAGAGAAGGTGAGCACACGCCGAGACAGAGTAGCCGTCGGCAAACTCGCGCGTCACCGCAGCACCGCCGACCTGCTCGTTCGCCTCGAGCACCAGCACGTTCTTGCCGGCTTTGGCGAGCAGGGCCGAACACACGAGGCCGTTGTGCCCAGCTCCCACTACGATCGCGTCATATCTTTCACCCATTATTCTTAGTCATCCCCGAAATTCTCCGGTACCGTGTTCCGCCGCTTGAGATCGGACAGTATCTCCCGTGCCGCATTTGCCCCCGGGGCCGCCATGACGCCGCCGCCCGGATGAGTGCTCGATCCACACAGGTACAGCCCGTCTACCGGACCACGGTACTGTGCATAGCCCGGCACCGGCCGATTGAACAACAGCTGATCCATCGTCAATTCGCCGTGGAATATGTTGCCCTCAGTGATTCCGATCTCCGCCTCGATATCCTGCGGGGTCCTGATTTCGACGTGCAGAATCAGGTCTTTGAAATCGGGGCTGTACCGGGCTATCTGGTCGATGACGGTCGCGCCAAATGCATCCCTTTCTTCACTTGTCCAGGCGCGGCCTTCGACCTGGTACGGACAGTACTGAACGAAGCAGCTCATGAAGTGTTTCCCGGGCGGCGCCATGGTCGGGTCATTCAGTGTCGGAATCAGCATATCGACGTAAGGGTCTCTGGACCATGTGCCGTCCTTCCAGTCGTCGTAAGCGCGCTCCATGCGTTCCATCGAATCGATGAAGTGCATATCGCTGTGATACAGCGAACTGCCCTCCGGCAGCGCCGGGAAAGTCGGCAGACCATCGAGTGCGATGTTCAGTTTTCCCGACGAACCGCGAATCTTGAAATTCTCAACGCGCTTGTAGAACGACTCCGGCAGGTCATCCTTGTCCATGCAGTTAAGGAACGTCCGCTTGACGTCCATGGCGGAGACGACCACCGGTGCCGAGATCTCATCGCCATTTTCAAGCGCGACGCCGGCTGTCTTACCGTTCTTCACGATTATCCGGTCGACGCCCGCTTCGGTTCGCAGCTCGCCTCCAGCCGCCTGAAAAGCACCCGCGATGGAATTTGATACCGCGCCCATGCCGCCGCGCGCGAAACCCCAGGAACCGACGTTGCCGTCCACTTCGCCCATGTAATGATGCAGCAACACGTAGGCGGTGCCCGGTGAATGAATACCCAGGGCCGTACCGATGATGCCGCTGCCGGAAAACGCCGCCTTGATAACGTCCGTTTCGAAATACTCGTCCAGGTACTCCGCGACACTCATGGTCCAGAAACGGATGGTTTCGTACATGCGATCTTCACCCATGTCGAGGAACTTGCCGCCGATCCTTATGAGCTCTTTTATATCGCTGGGTTTGAACGACGTCGGGTCAGGCGCGGTGCTGAGCAGGAAATCGCGAATGAATCGACATTGCCGCATGGTGTCGGCCGAATAGGTCTTGTACGCGTCGGCATCGTGCCGGGAAAACCGGGCCATTTCACGGTAGGACACCTCCGCATCCTGGTAGGAACCGTAGTAATCGCCGTTTTCCATGAACGTCACGGAACCGCCGTAGGGCGTTACCTGGAGTCCGTGCTTGTGAAGCTCCAGCGCCCGGTAGATTTCCGGTCGCAGCAGGCTGCACACATAAGAACAGTTTGAATACCACCAGTCCTTGTAAAGATTTCGGCTGACCGCCGCACCGCCGATGTAGTCATTCTTCTCGACACAAACGACATCCAGACCGGCTCTGGCGAGGAATGCGGCGTTCGTTAGCCCGTTGTGACCCGCACCAACGACAATCGCGTCATAGGTTTTCATTTATTCAAGCTCTTGGCTCTGGTTTTTTCTTCGAGTTTTGACAGCGTAATGTCCACTGCCCTCTCAAATTTGTCCAGCGTTTCGTCCAGGCATCCCACATTGTGAGATTCACACAGGAACCAGGGTTCTCGTGAATCCGGTTCAACGAGTATTCCCTGTTCGTGCAGCTCCGGCGCAAGTGCGTCATAGAGCTCGTAATCCGAATTCACCCACTCGCGGTAATTACTCGGCGCTTCATCGGCAAAAAAGAGACCCATAAGCGCAGGATGTCCTGTAAAACTATGAGGTACGCCACGCCTCGTCAGAATGCGGCTGAGCCCTTTCTGCAGCTTCAATCCATAGCTTTCGATGTCTGCGAGCGCGGTCGTTTCATCGAGGATTTCCAGCGTCTTTGCCGCCGCGGCAAGGGATACCGAATGGCCGGTAAAGGTGCCGCCATGTACGACACTATCGCCGACATGTCGCATGATGTCTTCACGCCCGGCGACAACCGATATCGGATAGCCGTTTGCGATCGCTTTCGCAAACGTACACAAATCGGCTTTAATGCCAAACAACTCCTGGACGCCACCCTTAGCGACGCGAAATCCGGTCTTAACTTCGTCGACAATCAACAGCACGTTATATCGATCGCAGATTTCGCGCACGTCTTTCATGTATTGCCTGCGCGTGCTGATGGCACAACAGTTTCCCATGATCGGCTCGATCAGGAATGCGCCGATCTCCGTGTGTTTGCGCTTCATCAGGTCCTCAAGCGCATTTGCGTCGTTCAGGGGCACCGGATGAAAGAGACGTTTTGTTACCGCCGGAACGCCGTCGCCATAGGGCAGGAGCTCCGGCTGGCCGTCGCCCGGCTCCCATTCTTCAACTTCGGAGTACCACATCACTTCGCTGAATACGCCGTGATAGCCACCTTCCATGACGACGTGCCCGTCTTTGCCGGTGAATGAACGCGCAATACGTAACGCGGCCATGACGGCTTCAGTGCCAGAATTGGAAAATCGTATAAGTTCAGCCGCCGGCACCATCTTGTTGATTCGGCAGGCCACCTCGTATTCGAGTTCGGTGGACAGTGCGAAAACGCCGCCGACCTCCATACCTTTTCTGGCTGCCTCGTCCACGCGCGGATCCGCGTAGCCGAGGATGATGGGACCGTAGGCGAGGCGATAGTCAATGTACTCGTTGCCGTCGATATCCCAGAGGCGCGCGCCCTTGCCTTGCCTGGCGTAGATCGTCCGATCATCGCCCCAGTAGCGAAAGTTTGATGACACACCGAGCGGCAGCTTCTGGATCGCTCGTTTGAAATGCCGGTTGGACCGGGCCAGGCTACGCATCAGCGCCTCCCTTGAAAAATGAATGAGTATTCATTCATATTATGGCATGATTGCAGCATGGTAGCCACAGCCGGGAACGCCAAACGAACGGCGCGACGCGAACAGCGGCGTCGGCAGCTGATCGACGCAACGATGAAATGCATCGCCCGCAAAGGCATGGGAAGCACGACGCTCGCCGATGTTGCCGGCGAAGCGGGACTCTCGCAGGGAATCGTAAACCTGCATTTCGAAAGCAAGGAGAACCTGCTCACCGAGACGCTTCACCACCTCGCCGACGAATACAAAGCGCAGTTCAACAAGGCCTATGAAAATTCCGGACCCGGCCCTGCGGAAAAGCTCCTGGCACTGATTGAGCTCGACCTGCGCCCTTCAATCTGTGACCGCCGCAAGGTCGCCGTGTGGTTTGCATTCTGGGGCGAAGTCAAGTCCAGGCCGACCTATCGCAAGATTTGCGATGAGCGGGACCAATACTACGACGATATTGTCGAGAGTCTCGCCAGGGAAATCATAACCGAGGGCGGATACGAAGGCGTCACTGCCGAATCGGTTGCTATCGTACTGACATCGATGACGAACGGCCTGTGGTTATCGTGCCTCATCAGTCCGGGCTCATTTGACCGGCACAAAGCGATGCTTGCCGTGCTGGAGTACCTGCGCGGCGTTTTTCCACGACATTTTCCGCAGTGAGATCCCGATGCACATAGACATCAGCAAAGACGCAACTCGATGGCAAAAGATTGCGCGTGAATACGCGGACGAATATCTGCAGCCGCATGAAGTGGCAGCGGAGCTCAACGAGGGCGTGCTTCCGGATGAGATCACGAAACGCAACAAGCAGCGGGCGATGGAGCTTGGATTCACGGCCATCGATGTGCCGAAGAGTCATGGCGGTCTCGAGCTGCCGATGGAATCCCAGGTGGCAATCTGGGAGCAGCTCGGGCGCGTAACCAACGCGCTGTCCTGGTGCTTTCCCGAAGCACAGTCGTGGATGTTCGATGCCTGCTCCGATGAGCAGATCGAAAAATTCATCCTGCCGATGATGCGCGGCGAGCGCAAAGACTGCTACGCGATTACGGAAGCGGGCCCTGGTTCCGACATTTCGGGGCTGCAGGCGACAGCGACCCGGGACGGCAACGACTATTTGCTGAACGGCGAAAAGTGGTACGTCACCAGCGGAAATCTCGCGGACTTTTTCTGGTTCCAGGCGCGCCTGCCGGATGAAGACGACGAGGCCCTGTTTCTCGTCGACCAGGGCTGTGACGGGATAGAAATTATCGCAAACCCGTTATTCAGTCATACCTATGCGGCTCATCATCCTACCTATCTCTTTGCCAACGTGCGCGTGCCCGCCTGCCGACGTGTCGGCAGTCCAGGCGACGGCATGGCCTTCACGCACAGCTGGTTTCGTCACGAAAGACTGATGATCGGCGCTCGCAGCTGCGGCGCCGCGGCCCGGCTCATTGAAGAAGCGCTCGCGTTCGCCAACGAACGCATCGTCGATGGCTCCCCGCTCAGCGAAAAACAGGCCATTCAATTCATGCTGGCGGACAGCGTGACCGAGCTTTATGCGTCAAGACTCATGACCTACGAGGCCGCGCGCGCCGCGGATCGTGGCGAAGACGTCAAGGCGCTGCACAGCCGCTGCTCCATGGTGAAGCTGTACGTCTCCGAAATGGCAAACCGGGTGGCCGACCGTGCAGTGCAGATTTTCGGCGGTCGTGGCTATATGCGTGAAAATGTCGCCGAGCGTTTCTTCCGCGAGCTGCGCGTCGATCGAATTTGGGAAGGCACGAGCGAGATCCAACGGCTTATAATCGCCAGATCCTTGTTGAAGCGCGGACTGGACGGAATGTGACTGTACGAGCGATCCTTCGCATTGCCCTCTATTCAGTATTCCTCCTGCTTGGCGCCTGCTCAGGCGATTCGAATAACGCGTCTCACGTCCGGGATGTTGTCAATGTCTACAACTGGGCCGACTACATTGCGCCCGACACGCTCGAAAAATTCGAAGCCGAATACGGCATCAAGGTCAATTACGATATTTACGACTCTTCGGAGGTTGTTGACGTCAAACTTCTTGCCGGAAACAGCGGTTATGACGTCGTGGTACACAGCAACCAATTCTCTTCGCGCCTTGCACCGATCGGAATATTCGACAAACTCGACAAGAGCAGGCTTACGAATCTGAAGAATCTCGACGAGGATGTGTTTGCCAGCATCGACGTCTACGACAAGGTCAGGGATTACAATATTCCGTACCACTGGGGCACCACGGGTTATGCATGGAATGTCGAAATGGTCCGTGCGCGCCTCCCGAACCACCCCATGGACAGCGGCGACGTGCTGTTTGACCCTGCCGTCGTGTCGAAGCTGGCGGACTGTGGCGTAAGCCTGCTTGATGGCCCGACGGACCTGTTCCCGATGGTGCTTGCGTACCTGGGCCGCGACCCGAATGCCGTTGACGATGAGAGCCTCGCGGCAGCCGAAGCGCAGCTGAAGCTCGTGCGTCCTTACATCCGCTATTTCAGTAATCAGAAAATGATCTCTGACCTGCCGAACAAGGAAGTCTGCGTCGCCATGAGCTGGTCCGGTGACTTTGCGCAGGCAGCGACTCGCGCGAAAGAGGCCGGTATCGATATCGAATTACGTTATACGGTGCCGAAAGAAGGCTCCGGACTCTGGGTCGATGGCCTGTTCATCCCGAGCGACGCACCGCATAAAGACAATGCCTACCTGTTTCTCGACTTCCTGCTGCGCCCGGATATAGCCGCCAAAATCGCCAATACCGTCTTCTACGCCAACGCGAACGGCGCATCCTGGGCATTCGTAAAGCCCGAAATATTAAACAATCCGTCGATATTTCCGGACGCAGAAACCTGGAAGCGCCTTTACCCGATTCTCTCGCCCGACCCGAAACGGGAGCGCCCCCGTACGCGGGCGTTTGCCCGGGTCAAAAGCGGCATATGAACAGTTTCATTCGCATCCGCGGCATCAGCAAACACTTCGGGGACTTTGTTGCCGTTGATAACGTCGATCTCGATATTGCCAAAGGCGAGCTCTTTTCCATTCTCGGCGGCTCGGGTTGCGGCAAAACCACGTTGTTGAGGATGCTTGCCGGATTCGAGATTCCGACGAGTGGAACGATCGAGATAGACGGCGTAGACGTTACTCACCAGGCGCCGTATGACCGCCCCGTCAACATGATGTTCCAGTCCTACGCCGTTTTCCCGCATATGTCGGCCGCAAAAAACATTGCCTATGGTTTGCAGAAGGAACGCCTGGCAAAAAAGGAGATCGAGAGGCGGGTTGACGAGATGCTCCAGCTGGTGCAGCTCGGTGACTTTCGCAATCGCAAACCGGATCAACTGTCGGGTGGTCAGCGGCAGCGGGTTGCGCTTGCAAGGGCGCTGATCAAGCGGCCAAAAGTATTGCTGCTGGACGAGCCGCTTGCGGCGCTGGACAAGAAGCTCCGCGAACGCACTCAGTTTGAGCTCATGAATATCCAGGACGAGCTCGGCGTCACCTTTGTCGTCGTAACTCATGACCAGGAAGAAGCGATGACCCTGTCGACGCGCATTGCGGTCATGGAAAAAGGCCGGTTTCTGCAGATCGGTACGCCGCTGGAAATTTACGAGTATCCCTCCAGCAAATTTGTCGCTGACTTTATCGGCACCATCAATATCTTCGAAGGCACGGTCCGACGCATCGATGACGACTCAATGGTCATTGACTGCGAAGAAGCGGGGGCCACTCTAACAGCGTTAGGGAAACACGATGTCGTGGTCGGACAAAAAGTCTCTATTGCCGTACGGCCTGAAAAAATATTTGTTGGCAAGAACGAACCCGACAACGACGACGACACGAAGGTTTCGGGCGTCGTACATGATCTCGGCTACCTGGGAAACCTGTCGATTTATCGCATACAGTTAGCCAACGGCAAGGTCGTCCTGGTTAGTTCCCAAAACAGGCGCCGGTCGGCAACCCGCTTCCTCGAATGGGAAGATCAGGTCTGGATATCGTGGCGGCCACGCAGCGCCGTCGTCTTGCTGGACTAGGACAAATGCCGGGCGAGAATGCACTAAACAGGGATCAGCTTTGGCGTCACGTGGCCGTCGCCGTGCCGTATTTATGGCTCCTCGTATTCTTTCTGGCGCCCTTCGCTATTATCTTGAAGATCAGCCTGGCCGACCCGGTCATCGCCCAGCCGCCCTTCACGCCCGCGTTCGACGAAAGCGGCAAATTCCTCGCATCCGTCGATAGTTTCAGGTTCCTGCTGACCGACAGGCTTTATGCAACAACCTACCTTCGGTCCATATTCATGGCCGGCATGGCGACCTTGCTCTGCCTTGCGCTGGGCTTCCCGATGGCCTACGGCATCGCGCGCGCGCCCGCATCTGCGCGCAGTCTGCTGCTGCTGCTGATCATGCTGCCATTCTGGATCTCGTTCCTGCTCCGCGTCTACGCATGGATGGGACTCATGAACAACTACGGCGTCGTCAACAACCTGTTGATGTGGCTGGGACTCATCGAGCATCCGATTCAGCTGATGTATACAGATTTCGCGATCTTCGTCGGTCTTGCTTACTCGTATTTGCCGTTCATGATACTGCCGCTGTACGCGACGCTCGAACGCATGGACCTCGACCTCGTCGAGGCGGCGCAGGACCTCGGGGCATCTCGCACGAGGGCTTTCTGGGATATTACCTGGCCGCTGGCCAGACCCGGCGTCATTGCGGGCTGCCTGCTGGTCTTTATTCCCGCGATGGGCGAGTACGTCATTCCCTACCTTCTGGGCGGCCCCGAATCACTCATGATCGGCCGGGTGCTGTGGGACGAGTTCTTCGTCAACCGCGACTGGCCGCTGGCCTCGGCCGTCGCGATTGTCCTGCTTCTGCTGCTCGTTGTGCCCATCGTGCTGTTGCAGCGATACCAGGCAAGGGACAAGGAAGCGGGTATATGAAACCTCACTCCCGATTCGTTCTTTCTGTACTCGCTTTCGGCTATGCGTTTCTCTACATACCGCTGGTGTTCGTCATCGTATATTCCTTTAACGACTCCAGGATCGCGACTATCTGGGGCGGGTTTTCCACCCGCTGGTACGGTGAACTGTTTCGCAATGACCAGGTGCTGGATGCCGCGCTGCTGAGCCTTCGCATCGCTTTCACTTCTGCGACTATCGCTACAATCCTCGGAACGATGGCCGGACTCGTGCTTGCGCGCTTTGGCAGATTCAAAGGCAGAACGCTGTTTTCCGGGATGATAACGTCGCCCATGGTCATGCCCGAGGTGATTACGGGACTTTCGCTGTTGCTGCTATTCGTAACCCTTCAACAGCTCACCGGGTGGCCCGGCCAGCGCGGTTTTTCGACGATTACCATTGCGCATACGACGTTCTCGATGGCCTACGTCGCTGTCATTGTGCAGTCCCGATTGATGTCGATGGACGAGTCGCTGGAAGAAGCGGCAATGGATTTGGGCGGTCGGCCGGTGCGGGTCGTTTTCGACATCACTCTGCCGCTGATCGCCCCGGCAATGGTAGCCGGATGGCTGTTGGCATTCACACTGTCACTCGACGATCTCGTTATCGCGAGTTTCGTGTCCGGTCCCGGCAGCAGCACGCTGCCGATGTATATTTTCTCGAAAGTGAAGCTCGGCGTGTCGCCCGACATCAATGCGCTGGCAACACTGCTAATAGCGGCAGTAAGTCTGGGTGTGTTGATCGCCTGGATAGCGATGCGCCGAATGCGAACCTGATTACGCTTGGCACCCGTTCTGAAGCCGATCAACCGCTTAATTGAATTGTGAACGAATGTAACATAAGTCTCGTATTTGACGGGGTCTGCTGCCCATAAAGTATAGTAGGATGATCGTAAATCTAAGGACAGGGGAATCTTGATGAAAATGCGTTCTGTTGCCGTACTCGCCGGCAGCCTGCTCTTATTCTCTCACTACGCGACAGCGGGTCACACCTGGAACAACTACCACTGGGCGCGCACCGCGAATCCCGTGCCGCTAAAAGTTGTCGACAGCGTATCAAGCGACTGGCAGTTCGAACTCGACACCGCGCTTGATGAGTGGTCGAAGCCGACAGGTGGCGCGCTGGATGTATTCAACTTCCCGATCGACTCTGCTGATGATTCCAACCGCGCGCGCAAACAGTGCAAGATGACCGCTGGCCAGATGCGCGTCTGCAACGCGTCCTACGGTTTCAACGGCTGGCTCGGCCTCGCCTCGATCGGCCTCGACAGCAACGGCCATATCGACCGGGGTACCGCGAAAGTGAACGACAGTTATTCCTCGTACTGGGCCGACCCGGATGAGAAACGCCACGTCATGTGCCAGGAGATCGGCCACGTGTTCGGCCTGGGCCACACCTCTGAAGACGGTTCGAGCCAGAAGACCTGCATGGATTATTCTCAGGACCCGAACAGCATTTCGCCGAATCAGCACGATTATGACCTGTTGGCGGCCATGTATGGGCATCTGGACAGCTACAACAGCTACGATGATGGTTCCTCCGGCGGTAGTGGCGGCGGTGACGGCGGTGACGGCGATAAGCCCTGTAACCCGAATTCGCCGAAATGTAATCCGCGCGATGCCGGTCTGGGACCCAACGGCATCCCGCCGATGGGTGTGCGCGTACACAAAGGCGAGTTTGAAGAAATCTGGGTGGCGTCGCGGCCGGACGGCGGCCTCTGGATTCACCATATCCGCCTGGTGCCCGATGCGTTTCGGATAATCAAATAGCGACGTCGTCACGCACAGATAGTAAAAAGAGCCCGGCTATAGCCGGGCTTTTTTTGGGGCCTTTCCTAAGGCCTCTGCAATTCCTGCAGAATCCACTCGACGTAAACGCGCTCCGGGCGTTCCATTCCGGAGAACGGCCCGGGCCGATAGTATTTTGAATGCACGCCTTTCGAATTATTGACGATTATCTTTTTGTCAGCCTGCGTCGTGACATCCCAGAGCCAGGTCAAGGCATCGACGTCGTAGTCTTTGCCCTCCTCAGCATCACCGCGAACAAGCCAGTAGATTTCGCAGTTCGAGTTCTTGTGATCGACAGGCGTGAATACATAAGCGACGACGTGATCGCTGTAGGCCAGCAGAAACGAGAACGGGCCGAAAGTAAAGTCTGAAGCGCCGCCGTCATAGTCAGAAAAATCGCCGAGCAACGGCGCGACAGGGCCACCGTCTTCGCTGCCAGTCTTGTACTTGTCGAAGAGTGCCGTGCGGCTGTAGCCGAAGCCAATTTCACCGGGGCGCGCAGCCGTATCGACGTGATAAATATAAAGATCTTGCACGCCGCAGGCCGCCATTCGTGCCTTCATACTCCCCTGCACCCGTTCCCGCTTATCGGGATCGAGCATCAACGTGTGCATGCGGGCGTACTCCGGGTGTGCCGTCGCGCAGTGGTAGCACTCCTGGTAGTTCTCGATCGACAGCTTCCAGTTCGCCGGAATGCCGTAGCTCTTCTGTGCCGCGACTTTAAGGTTGTCGAAATCGAACATCGCCATGGGCTCAGCCAGGTCCCGCTTGGCACCCTCGAGTGACGGAGGCGTATCTGTAAAACAAACGAAAATCAGTCCGTGGATGACGTCGACTGATACCGGAACGAGGCTGTGCGCCAGCATATCGAAGTCGTCGGGCATGTTTCGCGCCGCGAACAGCTTGCCATCGATGTCATACGTCCAGCCGTGGTACGGACAAGCAAACTTGTCTGCGTGGCCTTTTGGCTCCAGGCATACCAGCGAACCACGGTGACGACAAACGTTGGCGAAGCCTTTCAGTTCGCCGCTCTTGCCGCGCACGATAATGGCCGACTCCCGCGCAACATTGAGGACCTTGAAATCGCCCGGCTCCGGCAGCTGCGATATGTGTCCTGCCAGTATCCAGTTGCGATTGATGATGCGCTCGAGTTCCAGCTCGTAGATGTCAGGGTCCGTATAAAAACGCTGATCCAGAGAATACCCGGGCGTCTGTTCCGCGATCAGTTCCGCGATTGATCGCTTGTCTCCTTTGAGTACGGCACTCATCAATTATCCCAGCATATGAAACGTCAATATCCTTACTTTGCTACGATATCACAGCCGTTGTGATCTGCCCGACAGGGTCAATTCCCGATGACCTGGCGGCCACTACGGGTACATCCCCGCCAAGGGGGATATACTGAGCGAAAAGCGGCCGTGACGCCGTGAAAAAATGGGGAAACGCATGGTAGAGACTGCTCTCATTGGGCCATTGGCCGGACACGCTGAGTTTGACTCGTTGATCGCGAGACTTGCCGACGAATACGACGCCGATAAAGCCGAGGTGATACGCGCGCAGATTATCGACCAGTTTGCTGTTGAAGGCACCGTGTTCATATCGGACATGGCGAGCTTTTCCAGTACATCCCGAAAGCGCGGCGTATGCCATTTCCTGAAGTTGATTCATCGCGCCAGGCAAATAATTGCTCCAATCATCGCTGCTAACAACGGCAGATTACTTAAATGCGAGGCCGACAACTGCTATGCCTTCTTCAAAACGCCGGACGAGGCTATCCGGGCGAGCTTCGACATCAATGCAGCACTGTTTGAATCGAATCGCGCATTTGAACTCGACGAGCATATTTTTCTGTCAGTGGGTATCGACTACGGCCGTGTATTACTCGTTGGCGACAAGGACTTTTTCGGGGATCCGGTAAATACCGCTTCGAAGCTCGGCGAAGATCTCGCCATCCACGCCGAGACCCTGGTAACCAAGCGCGCGCTCGAACACTCCAATTTTCGGGTCCCGGAGCTCGCCGAACGCATGGTGGCGCGAATATCAGATATAGAGATCAAGTACGTTCGACTCCCGATGACCGCAGAAACGGAGAGCTACTGATACATGGCCCAGGGTATCGACGACACGCAGGCGCTGCGGCAGATCCTCGAGGTCACGCGCAAGCTGGCTGCGCCTTTCGATCTCGATACGATGCTCGCCGAGGTTGTCGATGCCTCCCGCAAGGTGCTCAATGCCGACAGAGGCACTGTCTTTCTTTACGACAGCGAAGCCGACGAGCTCGTAGTGCGCGTCGGTACGGGGCTGGAGCAAATCCGTATCCCGGCCGATAAAGGCATCGTCGGCGAATCCGCGCAGACGCGAAAGCTCATTAACGTACCGGACTGTTACGCAGACGATCGCTTCAACCGTGACATAGACAGGCAATCTGGCTATCGCTCGCGTTGCATGTTGACCATCCCGTTGATTGGTTACGAAGACTCCCTCGTTGGTGTACTGCAGATACTCAACAAGAAAAACGGCGTTTTCGACGACAAGGACGAATTCGTAGCCCAGGCGCTCGCCGCGCAGGCCGCCGTGGTACTGCATCGCGCCGCTGTCACGGAACAGATCATTGAGTCCGAACGCCTGGACCGGGAAATTACGGTCGCCCGCGACGTTCAAATGGGCACCTTGCCCAAGAGAATGCCGGAGATCAGGGGCTACGAGTTTGGCGGCGCATTTGCACCGACCGACCAAACCGGGGGCGACCTTTACGATTTTGTGCCTCTCGACGACGAGCGCTTGTTCCTGTTGATGGGTGACGCAACCGGGCATGGTATCGGTCCGGCGCTTAGTGCCACACAGGTTCGCGCCATGCTACGCGTAGCCATCCGGCTGAACTCGAGCCTCGATGACGCTTTTGTGCAAATCAATAATCAGCTCTGCGAGGACCTGCCCGACGACCGTTTTGTCACGGGGTTCTTCGGCCTGCTGGACGCAACGACCAACACGATAACGTTTCACTCGGGCGGCCAGGGCCCAATCATGCACTTCCATGCACGACGCAATGAATACGACTGGCACGAAGCAACGACATTCCCATTAGGCTATATGCCGCAAACCGATCTGCATCAGGCAGTCGTCAAGACGCTGGAGCCAGGCGACGTGCTCGGCCTGATTTCCGATGGCATCTATGAGTATGAAAACGAATCCGGCCTGCAGTTCGGCCAGCAGGGTGTCATCAACATCATTGACAACAATCCTGACGCAAGTGCTCAGGAACTCGTGAATTTGATCATGCACGGCGCCAGGAAACACGGCGGCTCCGCCCCGCAGGCCGACGACATTACCATCGTGCTCGCGCGACGGCTTCCGGAGTAACGCGTCCCGAACAAAATGCACAGACAGTTCGCCAGAGATTACGATTCCCTCGCCGCCATTTATGAGTTCGCGGAAGAGATTCTTGCGGCGAACGAGATTGGTGAGGCCGTCCGTTTCCCGGTACACCTCGCAATGGAAGAACTGTTTACCAACATGGTGAAATACAGCCCGGATACCGACGGTGACATCGGCGTCGATGTTGTGGTTGAGGGAGGCGCTGTAACGGTTACGCTGACCGAAGATGATGTCGATGAATTCGACGTCACCCGGCCCAGCGGTGCCGATACTACCTCCCCGCTTGCGGAGCGAACGCCCGGTGGACTCGGTCTACACCTGCTGCACAATATCGTCGATAAACTCGAGTACGACTACCATAACCGACGAAGTAGAGTAATATTTACCAAGGAGTCAGGATAACAATATGTTCGAAATCGACTACGGCGACGACGGGAAGATCAAGTGCAGCGGGCGATTGGACGCCTCGCAATGCGAAAAAGCACAGTCGTTCATGGACGACATCGCCGATACCCGGACACTGGATTTTTCCGGACTGGAATATATCTCCAGCGCCGGTCTGGGTATACTGCTAAAGACGCAGAAACGGCTGGCCGAGAGTGGCGCAGCGTTAAAAATAACCAACGTCAACAATCACATATACGACGTATTCCGCTATTCTGGCTTCAACGCCATTTTCGACATTAAAGCAAAAGAACAATAAGTCGAATCTCGTCTTGACCAACTTTTTGCCGGGTCAGTTGTACGTATGAGTAAGACAGACGATACAAACTTGATTGAGCGGTGTATTGGCGGTGACCGCAAGGCCTTTGAGATCTTGTTGGTGCAATACGAGAGACCCGTGTTTAACGCAGCGTTTCGCATGCTTGGCAGCAGGGATGACGCAATGGACGTCACCCAGACGGTTTTTCTAAAAGTTTTTGAGAACATCGATCAGTATGACCCATCGCGCCGTTTTTTCAGCTGGATCTACCGAATCACGTTGAACGAGTCGATCAACTGGCTCGGCAAGGCGAAACGGTTACAGCCGCTGAAAAGTGAAGTGGTAGATGATGGCAAGAGTCTCGAACAGGAAATCGACAGTGCAAATCTCTCAAAGGACGTACAGGCAGCACTAATGGCCATCAACCCCGACCAGAGAACCGTAATTGTTTTGAAGCATATCCTGGGATGCAGTTACGGCGAGATCGGAGAGATTCTCGAGATCCCTGAAAAAACAGTTAAATCGCGTCTTTATTCGGCGAGACAGCAGCTAAAAGACGTTCTGACAAGGACCGGCGCATATTAATGGCTATTCTGCAAAAGTATCTGGACCTGATCAACGCCGACATCGACGGTGAAATCGGCGACAGCGATCGGGCCGAATTACAGGCTTTCCTGGCCGAAAGTGCCCAGGGCCGCGCTCTACATCAAGAGCTTGCCTTGCTGTGTTCGACGCTCGATGACGTCGATACAATTGACCCGCCACCGCACATGCGGCACATGATCATGAACGCCGTGAAACCCATCCGGGCGATCCCCCAGTCCCAGGGCTACCTCAAAAAGCTATTCGCGATGCCGGCTCTGACGCACGCCATCACTTTTGCAGTGGGTGTTGTCCTTACGTTGAGCCTGCTGAGCTCCGGGCAGATTTCAACCCGGGCCTTCGACGATGTCACGGGACTCGTTGGTACGATCGCCGAACCCATCAGTGTCGGCGTTTCCAGCGCTGTGTCATTCGACAAGCCCGAAGTCGCAGGCAAAGTGTCACTGCGCCGCTCCGGCGCCATGCTCATCCTGGACATGGACCTCGTAGCCACAGCGCCCATCGAGATAGAGGCCGACTACACGGACAGAACGATCTGGTTTAACGGTTTTGCGCAGCTCGAGAGCACTGGCACCAGGATCTCGACCGAGACTGGCCGTGTAAGACTGGGCATAGAGGGCAAACGGCGCTTTGCCGTTTACCTGCAGAACAAGGCCGAAAGGGACACTACGATCAATTTGCGTTTTTTAGTGGATGGGAAAGTCGTGCACGAAGCGAACCTCGACTACACGCCCACCCGGTAGGGTCCATGAAATGGTCTGCTTTTCAGGCAATTACGAATGGACACCAACCTTTTCATGCCTGGGATGTATTACCAGGTAGAACAGACAGTGAATAGCCCCGATGGGGCCAAAGGGGAAGACGACATGGCAACGAGTAACAAGGCAATTCCGCTAATCCTGGTCGGCGTTGCAGCACTCGCCGTAATAGCTTACTTCGGAATGAAATATCCGCCGGGCGGTGATGATGTTGCCGGTACGGTAGCTCCGGCCGAGCGCTATCGTGCAGAGCAGCCGGGCGCGGATGATATTGCACTCGGCGATACGGAGATTCAAAGCCTGTTGCAGACCGACTACATCGATCGGCTTATTCGCGACGATGATTTCGTCAAGTTAATGGGCAACGCCGCGTTTTCAGCAGCGCTCGGCAACGCCGATTTCGCAAGGGCTCTGGGTAATGCGGATTTCGCAAGAGCATTGGGTAACGCGGATTTCGCGAGATCGTTGGGCAGTGCCGATTTCTCACGCGCTATCGGCAACGCCGATTTTTCAAGAGCCCTGGGTAACGCAGATTTCGCCAGAGCACTCGGCAATGCCGATTTCGCGCGCGCTCTCGGCAACGCAGACTTCGCAAAAGCCCTGGGTAGCGCAGACTTCTTGAGAGCACTCGGTAATGCTGACTTCTCGCGCGCACTAGGCAACGCGGACTTTTCGAGAGCACTCGGTAACGCCGACTTTTCGAGAACGATCGGCAACGCGGACTTTTCGAGAGCACTCGGAAATGCCGATTTTGTGAGAGCAATGGGCAACGCAGACTTTGCCAGAGCAATGGGCAATGCAGACTTTGTGCGGGCCCTGGGCAGTGCCGACTTTGTCCGGGCATTGGGAAGTGCGGACTTTGCAGCCGCGAGGGCGAATGCCGACTTTAACCGCGCAATGGGTAACGCGGACTTTGCGCGAGCCATGGATAACGCGGACTTTGCGCGAGCCCTGGGTAATGCGGACTTTGCGCGGGCTATGGGTAATGCGGACTTTGCGCGGGCTGTGGGTAACGCGGATTTTGCACGGGCTATGGGCAATGCAGACTTTGCGCGGGCTTTGGGTAGTGCAGACTTTGCGCGGGCTTTGGGTAGTGCAGACTTTGCCAGGGCTATCGGTAATGCCGACTTCTCACGTGCGCTCGGCAACGCAGACTTTGCCAGGGCTATCGGTAATGCCGACTTTGCCAGAGCACTCGGCAACGCAGACTTTGCACGAGCACTCGGTAACGCAGACTTTGCACGAGCACTCGGCAACGCAGACTTTGCACGAGCACTCGGTAACGCAGACTTTGCACGAGCACTCGGTAACGCAGACTTTGCACGAGCACTCGGTAACGCAGATTTTGCAAGAGCGCTCGGTAACGCAGACTTTGCACGAGCACTCGGTAATGCTCAGTTTGCGAGGGCTTTGGGTAATGCGCAATTCACGAACGCCCTAGCCAACCGTCAGTTTGCACGGGAGTAAACGCCACAGAGGCCAAACTAGACAAAGACCAGAAGCACAATCGGGAATTCGGAAAATAACAAAAATAGCCTAAGGGCCTAGGCAAACAAGGACAATACTGCGAACGGGGCCGTTCGCAGTATTTGTTCTTTTTGCGCATGTCATTGGGGGAAACAGGACATGCAAGAATCAATACCTCAACGCGTGCTGGCAATACTGCTGCTCGGCTCGACGCAGCTGGCCAGCGCGGCCGAACTGGGCGAACTCGAAACCCAGGATTTCAGGCTGCTCTACTTCGACACGACACAGACTTATCTAACACCTCACGTCACAATAGGCTTTCACAATTCACTCGAGCGCCAGCGCTCAATCTTCGGATACGACCCTGACGAACGAACTACGGTTCTGTTGAAAGATTTCTCTGACTACGCGAATGCGGCTGCCGGCGCTATACCTAGAAATACTGTGCAAGTGGACGTATCGCCGATGAGTTTCGCATTCGAAACGATGCCGGTGGGTGAGCGAATGACCACCATCATGAATCACGAGCTGGTGCATGTGGCGATGATGGATCAGCCTAATAGTAGCGATCGTCGCTACCGGCGCTTCTTTGGCGGCAAAGTTTCACCCGTTTCGGAACACCCGGAGACTATGTTCTATTCCTATTTGACTAACCCGCGCGTCTGGACGCCGGGCTGGTTCCTGGAGGGCAGTGCAACTTTTCTGGAGACCTGGCTGTCGGGTGGGCTCGGCCGCGCCCTCGGCGCATACGACGAAATGGTATTTCGCGCGATGGTTCGCGACGGCGCACATTTCTATGACCCTCTAGGACTCGTTGCAGAAGGAACAAAGGTCGACTTTCAAGTAGGCATCAATAGCTATCTTTACGGTACGCGTTTTATGAGTTATCTCGCCTACACGTATACGCCGGAAATGCTTATTCAATGGATAGGACGTCACGATGGCAGCGAGCGCAATTACCGGTCACAGTTCCAGAAAGTTTTTGGAATTCGGCTCGTGGACGCTTGGCAGAACTGGATCGATTGGGAGCATGAATTTCAGACAAATAATCTGGAATCCGTGCGGCAATACGAAATTACGCACCACGAAGACATTACTGATCAATCTCTTGGTTCTATATCGCGGGCGTATTTTGATCCAGAATCGAGGACGCTTTACGCGGCATTTAGATACCCGGGCGTCGTGGCGCATATCGGTGCATTGTCAGTTGACGACGGTTCGATCGAAAAGATCGTGGACATCAAGGGCCCGATGATCTTCCGGGTTTCGTCGCTGGCATACGATGCCGACTCGAACACGATTTACTACACGACCGACAACTACGCGCATCGTGATCTCGTATCGCTAGACATCAGGACGGGCAAGACCCGTATCCTGCAGAAGGACGCTCGAATCGGCGAGCTCGTGTACAACAAAGCCGACAATTCGATTTGGGGCGTGCGGCATTTGAATGGGCTGGCGACTCTCGTCCGAATCCCGTATCCCTACGACGAGTGGAATCAGATTCATACTTTCGACTATGGGCAGGTACTTTATGATTTAGACATTTCTCCAGATGGCAAACTAGTCTCGACCTCGATGGGCCAAGTTGACGGCGGACAGTCTGTTCGCGTAATGAATACCGAAGCTCTTTTGACGGGAGATACTACGCCAGTGGCCGAATTTGACGTTGGTCGAGCCGTACCGGAGGGCTTTGTCTTCTCCACCGATGGTCGATTTCTCTACGGCAGCTCTTACTACACGGGTGTATCCAACATCTGGCGATACGAACTCGATAGCGAGCGTCTTGAGATCGTAAGCAATACCGAGACGGGTTTTTTCCGACCGATACCGTTGGCAGACGGGTCGCTCATCGTTCTCCGCTATACGGGCACAGGTTTCATACCCACAATTATCGATCCCAAACCTTTGGAAGACGTAAATCCAATTACGTTTCTTGGTCAGCAAGTCGTCGTCAAGCACCCGCAAATTGGCGAATGGCAGGTGCGCGCGCCCAACGAAGTATCTCTGGATGAGCTGGTTGAATCGGAGGGACACTACACACCCATTGCCAATCTGGGATTGGAGTCTTTTTATCCGATTGTTGAAGGTTACAAGGACTCGTACGCGCTGGGTCTCAATGTGAGCTTTTCCGACCCGATCATGTTTGACACTCTGAACATTAAGGCTTCGTACAGCCTTGATAGCGATCTACCCAGCAACGAGCTTATGCATGCAAGCATTGACTATCGGCACGTTGTTGCCGACGCAACTGCGCTCTCGGGCGTCTGGTCTGTCGGATTTCGACACAACTATGCCGATTTTTACGACCTCGCGGGCCCGACGGAACGCAGTCGCAAAGGCAATCGATTTTCCGTTGGTTACGAAAAGTCATTGATCTACGACGAACCCAGACTGTTGGATCTTTCGGCAGAACTCAATCACTACACAAACCTGGATAGTCTGCCACGCTACCAAAATGTGCCCGCATCGCTTGATGAATTGTCGACCTTGAGCGTCGATCTTAACTATTCGAATCGGCGCAGATCCCTGGGGGCCGTTGATTACGAAAAAGGATTCAACTGGCGGCTGGCGACGACAGTAGATCATGTAGACGGCGATACGATTCCCAAGGTCGTCGCGGGCTTCGATTTTGGGCTTGCCTTGCCGTGGAAACATTCATCCATCTGGTTACGTAATTCAGCTGGTGCAGCATTCGGCGAGCCGGACGATGAATTCGCGAACTTCTTTTTCGGCGGATTCGGCAATAACTATGTTGATCGCGGCTCGATCAAGCGCTATCGGGAGTTTTATGCGATGCCCGGCTTTGAACTTAACCAAGTACCGGGTCGGAATTTTCACCGCGCCATGCTCGAGTGGAACCTTCCACCGATACGATTCAAGCGTGTCGGCACCCCGGGCTTTTATTTGAGCTGGGCACGGCCCGCAGTGTTCGTTAGCGCATTGACGACGAACCTCGACGACGCCTCGATTCGACAGGAGGTACAAAGCGCCGGCGTGCAAATCGACTTCAGGTTTACAGTACTCTCTCGCATGAATATGACCTTGTCGTTCGGTTATGCCGAAGGGTTCGGTGGAGACACTGTCGCCGATGACAACGAGTTCATGGTGTCACTCAAAATACTGTAGTCTGGCAGCGAGCCCATACCGGACGACCCAAAGCAAGGATGATCGGAGACTTCTTTTTACACGCCCTGCTCGGTCTGCTCCCTGTCTGCTGCTTTCTGGCAGCACTCATGTATCTCGACAGCTACAAACTGATACCAATGCGCTGGATTCTCGGCACGATCGCGCTTGGCTGTGGCACCGCTATCGTCAGTTACCCCTTAAACATCATCGGACTCGAGTGGCTCGACATCGGGTTCGTCACGTTTTCTCGCTATGCCGCCCCGGTCGTTGAAGAGGCACTAAAAGCACTGGTAATAATCATGTTGGTGCGTCGCAATCGCATCGGCTTTCTCGTCGATGCCGCGATCTTCGGTTTCGCAGTGGGTACCGGATTCGCGATATTCGAGAATTTGTTCTATCTACAGGCGCTTCCCGACACGAAACTGGGCACCTGGATCGTGCGGGGCTTCGGCACCGCATTCATGCACGGTGGTACCACAGCTATTTTCGCTATCGTGTCGCACACGCTCGCAGGGCAGAAGCTGACCAGGGGCCGAGCCGTGTATATACCGGGGTTCGTTATCGCCGTCATTGTGCATTCGGTCTTCAATCACTTTTTCTTTGCACCGATCGTCAACACGCTGTTGATACTGGTCTCGCTGCCAATTTTGCTTGCGGTCGTATTTCAGCAAAGCGAAAAATCAGTATCGGAATGGCTTGGCATGGGATTCGATGCCGATGCCGAGCTGCTCGAACTCATCAACTCGGGCGAGCTGTCAACTTCCAAGGTCGGTAAGTACCTGCATTCGCTCAAGGAGAAGTTCGAGGGTCCTGTCGTTGTCGATCTCTTGTGCTACCTGCGTTTACATGCCGAACTTTCAATGCGGGCCAAAGGTCTTCTCATGATGCGCGAGTCCGGATTTGCCAATAAAACCGGCGAGGAAACCAAGGCGAAACTCGAGGAACTCAAGTTCCTCGAGTCCAGTATTGGTCCTACCGGTTTATTGGCGATGAAGCCATTTCTCGAGATGAGCCAGAAAGACCTGTGGCAGCTCTACATGCTGTCAAACTGACGGACAGCGTCTGCGGCCGTCAGCGTCTTCAAAAACGTCTCCAGCTGACGCCGCTCCCTGGTTCCAAGTGCAAGCGGCTTGGCTTCATTGTGGCCGATCATGGCATCGGGAGCTTCGTTGTAATGCCGGAGAACTTCTGCAAGCGTCGCGACCTGGCCTTTCTGCATGTACGGCGACGTCATTTCAACGTTACGCAGGGATGGGGTACGGACGGCTCCGATGAGTTCCGGTCCCGTCCTGACGAACGTGAGCTCCGCGCATTGCCGCTTGGGGTCGTCGCTGTAGTCACCGAAACAGTTGAACGGATCCGCAAGCACTTCGCGCACGCCAATCGCGCGACCTTTATCGGGAAGTTCACCGGGTGAACTCAGCACGCCCGTATTGTGAAATTCATTGTTCGTGAACAGCGGGCCGTTGTGACATTGAGTGCAATTTGCTTTGCCGATGAACAGGCGCAAACCCTGCACTTCATCGTCGCTGAACAGCGTTTCCTGCTCCTTTACGTCGCCAGTGTTCAGTGCCGCGACGTAATCATCGAAGCGCGACGCGGCGGGCAAAAGCGTGCGCTCGAAAGCCGCGATTGCCTTGCCGACATTGGCAAACGCGGTATTCAATGCGACCGGATCGTCGCCGGATATGTTGCCGAACTCCCCGAACAATGCCTCGTAAGAGGCTCTATAGGCCTCGTCTCCGGCAACGACTGCGACGACCTCCAGGCGGCTGGAGCCATGTTCGTTCGGGTCTTCGAGGGGAGACAACGCCTGTGCCCACTGGCTGTCGCGCCGGCCGTCCCAATACAACCACGGACTGTATGCGCTACCGACAATGCTGGGCGTATTGCGCTTTGATGTGCCGATAGCCTGACCCTTGGGTAAGCCATCCGTGAAATGGCGCACGGGCTGGTGGCAGGTCGCACAGGAGATACCGCCGTTAGCGCTCAAACGCGGATCAAAAAACAAGCGCTCGCCAAACGCTGCAGCGTCTGGATTGTCGGCCACTGCGTTGCTCGGGTCGGGTGGTAATTCGGGAAGGCTCGCGAGCGACAGCGAACGCAGCACGTTGATCTCGGCATCGGTCCAGGGCGGAGCCGCCAGCGGCCGAACGTGCCAGCCGATGACGATAACCGCAGCCACCGCGACCGCGCCGCCAGCCTTGAGAAACGTCGACTTCACAATTGCAGCGGTATGACGATAACCGACGCCCCCTCCGCGGTCCCGACCGTAAGCGTGATTTCCCAGTACCCCCGCATGTGGAAGCGCATGCCGTCCAGCCGGTAGTCACCGTTGCCGAGCTCCTCGGTTACCCTCGGCTGCGTCGGCAGACCGTGATCGTGCTCGGGCATGCCGCCGGAAACCTCGATTGTTGCGTTCTCGACCGGCATACCTTCGGCGGATTCCAGGTGCAGTATCCAGCTGTGAATTCGATTGATCTCGGGCGGCCCCGCCGGCGTCGAGTAGCTCACGCGCAGACCGCCTTCATCCGCAGCGACGGGCGCGATCAGTAACGCACAGAGCAGAATGCCGGCAGCAACGCCTGGCGACCTGCGCTTTATCCAGCCCTTTAGACGACCGCTCATCAACAGATACTGCAGCTGCAGTAACACGAGCACAGCGATAAAAAACGGCCAGTAGCCAACACCGGTAAATCCCACTTCGAACGGAAAGACAGCTGCGTAGACCTTGCGTGTATCGAGCTGCGTGGCGGACACGATGCCAATGAACTCGCCTTCCTCAGCAAACTCATGCATGACCGTAAACACGTCAGGCTCGATCATTGCTGGCTGATAAAACACGGTTACGCCATCGAGATCGCCTAATTGCTCGACGTCCTCCATCCGCGCGAAGCGACCTTTGCCAGTAACGTCTCGAATGATCCTGAAATCGATTGGCATGCTCTTGAGCGCGTCGTGCTGATACTCCATGATGAACACGCTTTCGGATGCAGCCGGCAGGTCTTCACAGAACTGCTCGTGGCCGCTGACACGCGGCTGGTATATCTTGAAATGTGCGCGCAGGTAATTGACCTTGATGACGCAAAGGTCGTCTTCCTGTACAACTCCGCCGTGTGCAACAGCCGCTTCCCATAAGAATGTCGACAAAACGAAGCCGAGGAAAAATCGTACTGCAATCCTTTCCATAATCATTCGTGTATTCTAACCGCAGCCCGCGCGCTATCACAGTTGCTGCAACAAGGCCGCTGATCGTATGAATTTGCTACTGAGCATTGCCGCTTTACTGCTTGGCCCGATCATTTACGGCATCGGCCGACGGAATCCTATTGCCAGGCAGATCCTCGATGGCTTTATTTTTATCACGATTGCCGGGATTATCTGCGTCAATATCATTCCGGAATCGCTGACTATCGGCGGCATTCTGGCCGTTTTCTTCCTGATTCTCGGTATCGTGTTCCCGGTCATCATCGAGCGCGGCTTTCACGGCGCCTTTCACGAGGCACACAAGCTGGTATTGATTATCGCCGCGTTGGGTTTAATCGTTCATGCGCTTATCGATGGTATCGCTCTGCTGCCCTCCCGCGGCGGCGATCTCGCTTACGCCGTGGTTCTGCACAGACTTCCGGTCGGCATGGCGATCTGGTGGTCACTGCGCCCCAACCTCGGCCTGCCGGTCGCAATTGCCGCGCTCGCGGTGATCAGTATCGCCACGGCGGTATCCTATACGCTCGGCGCACCAATGGTCGACCTTGCGGAAGCGCGGAGCATTGCCTACGTGCAGGCCTTCGTTTCGGGTTCGTTGATCCATGTCGTTGCATTTGGAGTGACGCACGATCACGGCGGACACATAGAGCCGGTCGCAAAGTCGCAGGACTGGGGCTACCGCTTGGGTATCCTGCTGGGGCTGTTTCTCGTATTTACGGCCCCGCAGCTGAACGGCTAGTCGGCTTTCGACGCCGTGGGGCGTGCGCCCCGTCGTTGCCGAGCAACCTAGAAGCTCGAGAAACCACTTGCCTCCATGAATCGATACAAACCGCGTTTGACGAGCGACTCGTCGCGGTAATGTTCGTACGGCACGGAGAAAATCTGGTTCGGGCCGTTGCGCCATAAGAGATCGAAGTGCGCCGTTGCATCCCTCATGACCGGGGTCGACAGCGATGAGCGAATCAATACATTGGTTTCCAGATTGAAGTTTTCGAGGTTGCGGCGAGTCAGGTTAGCGGAACCGACCAGCAATTGCGCTTCCTGGTTCTGGCCAACTGTGAGCAACATCTTGTCATGACACTGCTCGCCATGCGTGTGACTCCAACGCACCTCGATGCCCGAACTCGATAACTCCGCCGCAACGGAACGGTTGGGAATACCGAACTTGTTGTAACCGAATGCGTCCTTGTTTGGATCGAGCAGCACGCGCAGGCGGACTCCGCGACGCCTGGCGTCCTTGAGCACCCGGATAACGTCACGGTCCGACAAGTAAAAACAGGCGAGGTCGACGCGCTCATTGCGCTGCCCGTCAGCGACCAGCGTTAATACACGGGACTTGATGGCCCTTTCTGTCAGCACCTGGACCGTGGCTTCGCTCGCCGGTACGTCGTGGTTTGCCGGCACGGTCAATGGCGATCGTTTGCACATTCTCAGGACTGCATTTTCGCTCGCCAGCAGGTCGTTGACGGCCGCACCGTCAAACGTGCAGGCGACATTGGTATGTGCGCTGCTCGCATCGTGCGGATTCGCTGACGTAACCATGCCGACGAGCGCGTCGCCCTCGTCCGTGATCAGTACTTTTCGATGATTGGCCTTGAAGTTCGGCATGGCCAGGTAACTCCTCAGCGTCACTTTGTGCTCCGGACTGAACGGGTTCGGCCAGCGCCCGCGGGTCGAATTCCCGAGCGGCCGAATCAAAGGACGCCAGAAGACAGAATACGTCGGATTACTGTCGCGCAAGCAGGTGAGGTCGGTGATTACGACCTCGATATCGGCGGCCTCGAGCTCGGCGAAAGCCTTCGAAGCAACCGAACCGTAGACCGTATTGACCGGATCCGTAATGACGATGATCCTGATATCAGGGTGCGCCTGCTTCTTCTGCACCAGCAGTTCCGTCAGCTCGCGCGTCAATGGACGTACCGGACTGGGCACCCCCATCAGAAAGTCGTTATAGAGAAACATGTCCAGCAAAACCAGGCGTCGGGCGCGACGGATCATTTCGAAGGCGGCGTCGAATATCTGCTGGCTGCTGTGCCGCGAGCCTTCGGAATCCACCCAGGTCGAGTCGGCCAGGAAAGTGACGCTGGCAGCAGGGTGTTCATCGCCCGCGAACGACAGGCCCTCCGGTAGTCTCCTTCGCATCATCCTGGTGGCTCCAACATCGAGTCTGAACCCGCGACAAAAGTCAGCGTGGCCTGACGTTCCTCACGAAGGACTTTCTTTTCTGAGAAACCGGCTCCGGTGGATAATGAGCGGATCGGTTTCCCTGCCCTCGCAATGATGCACGCGGCCCACGATGATCTTATGGTCGCCGCCCGGGTAGACGTGCTCCGTACTGCACTCCAGGCACGCCGCAAAATCGGGGAGGATCGGCACGCCGTGAATGCCCTGGCTACAATCAAGCGATTCGAACTTGTTGTTGCCACTTTGTGCGAATCGATCGGATAAATCCTGTTGATGCAGCGCCAGCACGTGCACAGCAAAATACTTGGCGTTGACGAATACGTCATAGCTCATTGAGTCGACCCCGACGCTCCACAGGATTAACGGCGGCTCGAGGGAAACGGAGTTAAAACTACTCACGGTGATGCCGACTTTGTCGCCCCTGGCATCGAGCGTCGTAACGACTGTCACTCCGGTCGCGAAGCAGCTCAGCGCACGGCGAAAATCCTCGACGTCTATTTCTGTCCTGTCTGCCAAAGCAGTTGCCTTTTGTTATCCAATGCGCGAAACAGGCCGACGATAAGCCCCCCGGCAATCAAATCCCATACGCCCCATACGGCAGCGATCGCCGCGGCGCCGCCCAGCCCTTTCAGCTGACTCACAAGAATAACAAGAGCGAGCCCCGAATTCTGAATGCCGATCTCAAATGTAAGTGCCCTGCGCGTTGCCCGAACGCGCGAGAGAACCAGTCCGGCGCCCGCACCTAAAGCGAACGCAACGGCATTGTGGATCACGACGAGGAAACCTAGAAGCGACAAGACTGGAAACAGGATGTCCAGGAAGTAGACGATGCCGTAGATGATGACGCCGAGCAGCACCGAGCTCCCGAGTAACGTAGTACGCCGCCGAATTCGCGCCGCCACGTCCGGCGCCCGTGCTGCGACCGTCATTCCCAGCACCAGCGGCACGGCCAGCAGAAAGGTCGTTTGCGCCAGGAACAGGAACGGACTGACATCCAGCGTTTTCAAAAGCGTCGACGTGGGCTCGTAGGTATGCGACCAGAAAAGGATTGACGCCGGGGTCAACAGGGCGGCCAGCATGCTCGATGCCGCGGTAAGGGCGACCGATATAGCGACGCTGCCGCGGGACAGATACGTCATCAGGTTTGACACCGCGCCGCCCGGACAGCAGGCGACGACAATCATCCCTAGGGCGACGGATGCGGGCGGTGCAATGATGAGAATAAGCAGGTAGGTAACAAATGGCAGGACAAGCACTTGCGCAAACACGCCTCCCAGGAACAGCAGGGGCTTGTCCAGGAGGAAGCGAAAATCATCGACGCGCAGCCCGAGCGCGACGCTGAACATGACGATCATGAGCGCCAGGGCGACGCCCGTCTGCCCGATCGGATCGAGGACTATACGCAGGCTGTCGAGCTCGTTTACGTCCATGTTTTCAACAACTTGTGTCTCCCGCGAAATTAAGGCTTTACGGCCGGTTTCGCCTGCCGCGTGACCGCATCAAAGGGCTTGCGCCCATAGTGACATAGGCATAACGTGATTGAACGACCAACGCCGGAGAGAACCTATGAAGAGGCGAAGATTTTTCAGATTAGCGGCGCTATCAACCTCGATTCTAATGTTGTCCGGCTGTGTCGTATCCAGCAACGTACAGCAAATCGATCGGCTCGAGTCAGTTGGCGAGAATCCGCGTATCGTCATGATGCCACCTGATGTGAAGTATTACCTGTTGACGGCGTCCGGCGTTCCGGAGCCTAACGTCGAATGGACCACTGCAGCCCGCGAGAACTTCCGCGCGGCGATGACGGACTATGCTGCTTCGATCGGTACGGATCTCGTCTTTGTCGGCAGTGACAGCCTGAGCGAGGACGAGATACGGTATGAAGCCCTGCACTCGGCAGTCGGCAGCTCGCTGCTGAATCATCACTTCGGCATGATGAAGCTCCCCAGCAAGAACGGCAAGTTCGACTGGTCATTGGGGCCCGATATTGCGTCGATCGGCGAAGACCACGATGCTGACTACGCGTTGTTTGTTTACTACCGCGACTACCAGGCTTCGGGCGGCCGGGTTGCCCTGGCGGTCCTCGCCGCCGCGGTCGGCGCAGGGGTCGCGACCGGTTCGGAACATGGCTTCGCTTCACTGGTCGATCTCAAATCGGGTGACATCGTGTGGTTCAACGTCGTTAATGCCGGCGCTGGCGAGCTGCGGAACAAGGATGGCGCCGTTACTGCCGTGCGCACGCTCTTCAAAGATATTCCGACCTCCCGAGTTCGTGACGCGCAACAATGAGCCAGGTTCGTCGTGTCGTCCTGTTGACTGTGCTGCTGGTCTGCTGGCCCGCATACAGCGCCACGGACGAGACGCTTGATCACAGGATTCCGCCGGGGTACGAACCAGTCCAGGCAGAGGACGAGCTGGGACTCTGGATGGAAATGCACGAATACGAACAGCGCCTCAGGAATTCTGCCCTGCTCATCAGGGATCCGGACCTGAACGACTATCTTCAGGAAATCCTTTGCAAGGTTGCGGCGGCGTATTGCGGCGACTTTCGGGTTTACCTGATCCGTAATCCGGACTTCAATGCATCTATGACGGCAACAGGCATGATGCAGATCTGGACAGGCCTCATTGTCCGCGCAAATTCGACGGACGAAATTGCAGCCGTTATTGGTCACGAAATCTCGCATTACACGCTGCTGCACTCACTCGAGACGCTTCGAGCGCTAAAGAAACGACTGGCGACCGGCACGTTCGTCGATATCGCGTTAATACTTGCAACCGGATATGGCACCGGGCTCGGGCAAACAATGGCTGCCCTGAGCGTAATGTCCTTCAGCCGTGAACAGGAAACGGAAGCCGATCTTCTTGGCGTTCGTTTGCTCGCCGAGGCCGCGTATAACCCTCACGCCTCTTACGGAATCTGGGAAAAGATTATTGCCGAAGAGGAAGCGGCCGAGGTCAAACGCGACAAGCCCGGTGCATTTTCAAAAACTCACCCGGACGCCAGGCTTCGCGCGGCGTACCTCAAGGACGTTGTCACGGCCCGCCATGGACCGCCCGATGCCGAGCAGACGCCCGACGGGCGCCTGTTAGGCATTCTCAACAATAACTACATGCTGTTGATGGAAGACCAGCTCGATACCAATCGCTTTGGCCGCACCAAGGAATTGCTCGAACGCCATGCTGCGCTGGGCGTCGAGCCGAGCCTCGTCCGCTTTTTTTATGGCGAGATGTTCCGGCAACGCGGCAAGGAAGGTGACAGGGATCTCGCCAGGAGCGCCTATCTGCATTCGATCGAAGGAGGCAAGGCGCCGGCGGCAGCCTATAGCAACCTCGGCTACCTGTATATCAAAGACGGCGACACGGACAGCGCAAGAACCTATTTCGCCAAATACCTGGAAATCGACCCGGACGCCTCGGATCGGGAGATGATCGAGTTTTACCTGGAGGATTAATCGTGATGATCTATCGAACCTCAATGCTCGTCTTGTTGGCCGTCATCACCTCAGGATGTGCGGCCACCGGATATACGCTTGTCGAACCAGGCGCGAGAGCTCTCGAAGGTCTGCAGGTCAACGCCACCGGCGGCTGGAACCAGGCGCCATTAATGCACGCGCCCTCGATGCGCAAAGGTGCGGCGCTGTGGACACACGACGGCCCGCTGCTCGACCAGCTGATCATCATCCCCGGGGTTGCCGACGGCGAACCGCTCATGAAGAGCTCGAGCAAAACCGCTGCGCCGCCGCTTTTCAGGAAAGACATGCTGCCGAACGAAATCCAGGAGCTGACCGAGTCCACGCTGGTCAAGTACTTTGGCGAAGGCAGCTCGGTAGTGACGACCAGGAACCTGCGGCCACACCGCTTCGGAGAGTATCGCGGCATGATGTTCGATTTCGACGCAACCCTGTCCGACAATCCCGACTACCGGGGAACGGCGGGAGCGTTTGTCGCCAACGAAAAGCTCTACATGTTGTTTTTCCTTGGCGCGATGCCGTACTACTTCGACAAGCATTCAGCGGCCGCTACTTCGGTCATCCAGAGCGCCATGTTGGCCAGCGGTAGCAGTACGCCCGTTACGAACTAGAGCGTCACCGCGACCGAGCTTGTACACCCTACACGTTCAGTTCAGGCCGGGATGATAGCAATGTTCCCCTGTGCAGCCACAGAACCTCGTGCGCGGCCTGCAGCACCTGGTCGCTGTGGGTGATTACGATCCGGGTTGCCTCAAGCCGGGAAACAGAATCCACGACACGTTTCTCCAGGCAAGCGTCGAGGCCGCTGGTCGCCTCATCCAACAACAATATTTTGGGTGAGCGATAAAAGGCGCGCGCGAGCAGGACGCGCTGTATTTGCCCCTTGGACAGTGACGAGCCCAGGTCGCAGACACGCGTTTCATAGGCCATTGGCAGCGATTCGATTTCTGCATCGATGCACGCTCGTTCCGCAGCCTGCCGAATTCGCCCGAAATCCACGTTGCCTTCGAACAGCGCGATATTCTGAGCAATAGAGCCTTTTAACAGGCAGTCTTCCTGAAACACGGTCGCCATTTCCGTGCGCAGGCTGCGCGTGCCCCAGTCCTTGACCGCCATTCCTCCCACCAGCACTTCGCCGACGGCCAGCGGCTCTACGCCGGCGATAAGCCTGAGGAGCGTACTTTTGCCCGATCCCGAGCAGCCGGCAATGGCCGTGAAGCCATTCACCGGGATGCGGCACGAGCAGTCTTTGAGAACCCACGAATCGTTGGCCGCATAGCGAAACGCAACGTTCCTCAACTCGATTTCAAGAACGGCGTCGGAAGGCGCTTTCCTGCCGCAGCCGTCGTGCTCCTCGTCATTGAAGACGATATCCGCCAGCCTGTTCAGGGGCACGTCGAGTAGCCGGTACTCGATCACCCGATCAACGATGCCGCCAGCTCGCGACATGAACATCCCGAGGTAGGCGACAAAAGCAGAGATCATGCCGATACTCATGCGACCGTCCAGGCCTCGTCGAGCAAGCAGGTAAACAACCGCGACGCGAAGTCCCTGAAACAGCAGTTGGCCAAACGCGCTGTCGACAATCAGGACATTACCGGCCCTGATTTTTTGGTTAAGGCCGTTGGCAAACAGGTTTCGCCATTCCGACTGCCTCGCCGCCCCGCCGTTTGCCATCTTGATCGTTTGCACGGCGCGCAACGTCTCCAGGAAGTGCGTCTGCACGGAGGATTCGGAGAGCGAGATATCGTTGGATAGCCGAAGCCTGAGCGGCAGCAAGGACGCACGCCACAGACTCCAGACAATTACGGCGACGATGGCAAGAGCCGTGAGACCTGGCTCGTACATGGCCATCAGTCCTGTGATCAACACGATGAACAACACGTCGAGCACCAATGCTGGCGCCGAATACACGATGAAATCCTGTACTCGCCTGAGAGACTGGATGCGATGCTGCACGTCGCCAAGGTCGCGGCTCCGAAAGTAGTCCAGCGGCAAACGCAGCAGCTTGTGCAGTACCCGGGCCGTCAGGTCGAATACGGAAACCTGGCTGAGATACTGAAAAGTCAGCTGCCGCATCGAGTTGGCAACTACCTGAAACACGAGCAGCACGCCAAAACCAACGGCCAGGACGTTCAGCAACAGGTAGTCGCCTTTGCCGAGGACCTGATCGATCACGGTCTGGAGATAGAAAGGAGAAGCCAGGACAAGCAATTCGCAGATCAATGCAAGCGCCAGTCCGGCTGACAGTTTGCTGACGATACCCCTGTCCAAAGACATCATTGCGCCCAGCGTGAGCTTTGGCGACCGACGGCCTTTCCTGAAATGAGGGCCTCGCGATATTTCCAGCGCGATGCCGGTGAATGCCTCTTCTGCACGTTTGTAAGAATCTTTTACGAGCCCGCGCGCCGGATCATGAATGACGAGATGGTCGCTACGAGCCGCTTTCAACACGACGAAATGATTGAAACCCCAGTGCAGCAAGCACGGCGTTCGCAGGCGGCGTAACTCTGACACGCGACACGTCACTGCGCGCGTCGATAGTCGAAGTGCGTCACAGATTGCCGTGATGTTCCTCAGCGTGGCGCCTTTCAGGGACGTCGGATGCTGTCGCCGAAGTGCTACGAGGTCGACACCGGCCCCGAGGTAGTTTGCGATCATTGCAATACAGGTCAACCCGCACTCGGTCGCTGTGGTTTGTCGGATGATCGGAAGCCGAGGCGTTCCACTCATTCGCAGATAGGGCCGCCTGGGGGTTTCGGCACGCACCTACGCAGCATCTCGTTGCCGGAGCCTGAGTGGCTCGAGCAGCCAGTCGAGCAGGCTTCGGCTTTCGAGAATGATCTCGGCAGCGAGCAGCATCCCTGGCCTCAGGGGCGCATTGCCCGACTTTAAAACAACAAAGTCACTGTCGATCGCGATGTGCACCTTGAATGTCGCCTCTCGCAAAAGAAAGGTCTGGGGTACCTCTGATGGCATCAGGATGAATTCGGAGACGCTTTGCACTTTGCCGGCAAACGTCCCGAACTGTTGCAGCGGGAACGCATCGTACATCAGCCGTGCACGCTGTCCAGGCCTGATGAATCCGATCGCACTGGAAGGAACGAACACTTCGGCAACCATTGTCATGTTCTCAGGGAGAACGGTTGCCAGCAGCTGGTTTGGCAATACGGCGTTACCCTCATGAATCTCGAGAGATGCCAGCCTTCCGCTAATCGGTGACTTGAGCACAACGCGTCGCGTGGATTCCTGTTCGGTAATTTCCTGCAGCAGCTGCGACCGCTGTGACATCAGGCTGGAAATCAAACGCTCGGTTTCGACAGGCAGGCTCCGGTCCCGTGCCATTAATTCCTCACGCTCACGCTCGAGCGCCATTTCGCTTTGCTGCATTGCGCCGAACGCCTGCTTCAGAACGATTCGTTCATCTTCCTGGCGCAACACTTCCCACTGGGTCGCAGCACCGTTCCGGGCGGCCGACTTGAGCAGCGTCAGCTTCTCCCGCGCCGAAGTGAGCCGCCGCTGCTGCTCGATCATCTGGCGCGACAGAGCGCCACGCTCCTGCTCCAGGCCCTGCAGCTGGGTCGCAACGGCGTCGCGCTCGATGGCGGCTTGGGCCCGGACCAGCGCAGCCTGCCGATCGAGCGCCGCGACCTGCTGCCTGAGCTCCAGCAGCATTTCATCGCTCGAACTGCGGCCGTCCTCGAGAAACGTGTCTCGCGACAGGTAAATGACTGGGTCGCCAGCGCGAACCGACTCGCCCGGTTTCGTTGCGATGCTGTCGACGATGCCGGCAACGTTATGCGTGATGCGCGCTACGCCATCGCGCGAGACCAGCCAGCCACGGATGGTTTCTTTGCGGGCATACTCGGCCGTCGCCAGGAACAGTGCGGCGATAGCCGCAAACACAACGATGAGGCCACTCAACCATATCCACGGTTTCGGCATGACGGAGATCGGCCTGCCGAACGGGCGCTTCGATAAAGCGCTGATCGCCTTTCGTCGAAATAGCGTTTCTGAATAGAGCCTTGTCACGCCTCTATTCGTAGGGCAGCCGGGGCCTGACTGCAAAGTCAATTAACGCGCTAAAAACCCAGAAAGTGTGAGCGCATCGTTCTCTCGCCGTTCAACGAGACGCTTCTTCCGCCCGATCACTCTCCACCCGTCGGATCATCGATGAAGCGCTGGCGAAGCTCATCACCCGGTATCCAGCATTCGGCTTTCTTGCCAAACCACTTGTACCGCCGGTTGCCAATGAAGTCGTAAACCGGGTCGGCAATGAACTTTGGCACCCAGAAAAATGCGTAGTAGAGCAGCGGCCACGCGCCATCCAGTCGCCTGACGATCTGCAGCGCGGCACGCGATTTCCTATACAGCGTGTCATCGATGATCAGCAGCACCGAGCTCAGATCGTCAAAGACGTATTGATGACTAGCGAGCAGTTCCTGCGCCGCGGCCGACTGCAGGGACGCGAAGCGAAACTGCTTGTTCGTGTCCCGGCGAACAACGAAATGGACCGTGCTTTCGCACAGGTTGCATACACCGTCGAACAGGATAATGGGCATATCAGTGCCTGCACCGCTTCGGCTGCGCATCGTCCACCAACCTGAACGACATGTACTTGCGTTCGAGCCAGGACTGCTCGGTGAAGTGCTCGTTTACGAATGCCGTGAAATTGGTCGGATTGTCGAGCTTGTAAATAGCGTCATCGATACGCAGCGTCAGCGGCAAAGCAAGTCGATCCCGATACATGAAGTGGCGTTGAAAATCGAACATCACCATTCCCTGCCCCTGTTCGCTGAGCTCCTGCAGGTTGGGGGCCGTTGCCTGCTCCACGTAAACGACCTTGTCCTGGTAGGAGAACAGGGGAATAGGCTCACGAATGACGTAGTGGTTGGAGATGCCACCTTCAGTTCGAAGCCCACTGAACATCGTCAGCGCACCCCCCGTGCCGAGACCGATATACGGGCTCGCGCAATGCAGAAAATACCAAATCGACAGCAGATTCAAACCTAAAACGGGAGATTTCAGACGGTACGGCGCGTCCCCCGGGCGCATCTGGCCATACTTTAAGACCGTAAACATCAGCACGACCGCGAACAGGGCGAACAGGCTGTTGACCAGGAAGCCGTCCCGGGTGATTCCAAGATGCAGGGCAAACGCGACTTGCAGCGTGACAAGCAGTATCGTTACAACGCGAAAATTGGCGGCATTTTTGAGTACTTTTGGAACAAGCCGTTCGCCGTAGATTCGTTGACCAAATCCGGACGGCAAGAAAAGCGCGTGCATTGCGAGCGCATACGCCGAAAAATGCGCGAGCGTCCCGTACCCGGAAATGCCAATAATAAAATGGAAAGACATGCCCAGGAGCATGCCGAAGTACTTTGTGCGCGTCGAAAGCAATAGCAGCATCGCGATCGCTTCCAGGAACAACGTTCCATAAATTGCAGCGTATTCCATCCACCCGGACCCCAGGAATTCACGCAGGATCGGGACGCCCGTAACGAAGGGCGGCGCACAGCTGGAATCAAGGCTCAAAAAGCCGGGGTTGATCTTATGAAACGTGCCGTAGAAATACATGATGACGAGCAGCCAGCGGCCGACCGGGCTGAACAGGGCAAACATCTCGTCGAGAGATACGGCGAAGGTGCGGCGTTTTACGGCCAGGTAAAGAAAAGCGCCCAGGATGCTCAGGTTGAGAAATAACTCCATCACCAGGTGATCGGCGACGTACGGGACGCGCAGACCGATGGCGATCAGATGTGCAACACACATCACCATTACGGCCAAGGTCTTGCTCGGGTAGCAGGCGGCGATGAACGCGGAGACGATGGACAAGGCGATCAGCGGCGTGACCAGCGGATCGTAGCGGAACCAGTAGTCGCCGATTTCGAGTCCCGATGACGTGTAGTGCCAGATTGCCGATACGGCAAAAAGCCACACAAAAACGGCCGCGTGGCTCGCGCCAGGCCTGTTTTCCGGGTCGGACTGCAGTGCCGTCATGCCGCGAGCCTACCTCTTTGTGCCTGCCGTCGCTAATTGTCGTCGGGGACCCATAGATCCCAATTGAATACCGGTATAACCAGACCATCTCGCCAGGTCATTGCTCATTCTGTTCGGCTATATAGACTCAGACCGATGAACGCGCGCGTCGAAGAAATCTACCGGTGCGACGAGCAGGTCTTTGACAGCATCGCTGACCTGATTCCGAGCCCCGAAAACCCGACGCCCATGCTGAGGCTGGGCGAGCGCTTCAATCCGCATGCGGACTACGAGGTCCTGCTGAAGCTGGAGGGCATGAACCCGTTCGGTTCGATCAAGGACCGCACCGCGCTGTACATGCTGCAGGGCCTGCACCTGAAAGAAGGGCAGTCGCTCGTTGAACCCTCTGCCGGCAACACCGGCATCGCGCTGGCCGCCCTAGCTAACGCCCGCAACACGCCGATCGAGATAGCCCTGCCGGAAGGCGCGCCGGAAGAGAAAAAGGCGCTGCTGCGCTTTCTGGGCGCCGAACTGATCGAGGTCGAGGACGAGCTGTGCCCGATATTTCCATCCGAGGGCGCTCGCGGCGTCGTCAAGAGCATGGTCGAAAGCGAGGCTTATGACGGCAAGTACGTCAGCCCCAATCAGTACGAAAGTGAGCTCAACGTCGCCGCCCACTACCACACGACAGGTCCTGAAATCTGGCGCCAGACGGGCGGCAACATCGATTACTTCTTCGCCAGCATCGGCACCGGCGGCACGATCAGCGGCGTCGGACGCTATCTCAAGGAACAGAACCCGGCCATCCGCATCATCGGCGTCGAACCCGCAAGTCGCCAGCATCAACTGTCAGGGTTGAAACGGATAACGGGGTTGCCCGACGAGTATTTTCCGAAAATACTCGATCGCGACCTCCTGGATGACCTCATTTCAGTGAGCGACGACGACGCTTTCAAGGCCGGCATCAGGCTGGCGCGCACCGACGGCGCGATGGTCGGCCCGACAACGGGCGCGGTTCTTCACGCGGCGATCGAAATGGGCGCGACCAACAAAGGCCGCGCCGTGCTGATTTCCGCCGACAGTGCGACCAAGTACATCTCGGCCTACGCAAAGTACCTCGAAAGCTGAATCCCCGCCCTCTCAGCTCGCTGGACATTGCCAGCCGTATCTACCAGACTTCTTGGTACTTATGGCGCAATCGCATCATGACCTGAGAGACTCAACATGCACCAATTCAAGTTACTCGGACGACTGCTGCCGCTGTTGTCTTTATTTGTTAGTTCCCTCGCTACCGCCGACGTGCTCGACGACATCCTCGACAGGGGCGCTATCCGCGTCGGTGTCGCCGAATTCGTCCCTTGGACGATGCGCAACAAGTCGGGCGATCTGATCGGATTCGAAGTCGATGTTGCCAAGCAGATCGCCTCAGATATGGGCGTCGAAGCGGAGCTCAAGGTTTACGATTGGGACGCAATAATCCCAGCCCTGGACAAGGGTGAGATCGACGTGATCGCGGGCGGCATGGCCATTACGCCGGAGCGTGCGCTCAAAGTGAATTTCAGTCGCCCGCTTGCGATATCCGGCGTCGGGCTGGCAACCAACACGAACAAGACACAGAACATGAAAACGCTGGACGACTTGAACGACAAGAGCGTAACGATTACGACGGTTGCCGAAACTATGGCGGCGAACGTGGCCAGGACCTTGTTCGATCGCGCCAATGTCAAAATATTTCCGACGAAAGAGCCCGCCGAAAAGGCTGTGATCGAGGGTAGCGCTCACGCCTACCTGGCCGGCGTCCCCGAAGTGCGGTTCCTGGTGCTCAGAAATCCGGCAAAACTCGATCTGCCGATCAATGAGCCGTTGGTCGCTTCCAGCGAGGCGCTTGCGGTCAGGAAAGGCGAGCAGCAGCTGCTGAATTTCCTCGATGCATGGGTGACGGTAAGGCAAACCGACAGCTGGCTCGCGACTTCACGTGACTACTGGTTTGGAACGCTGGACTGGGCACCGACGCTCGGTGATTAATGCAAGCGCTGCGCGAAACTTCATTGACACTCATCGCGGCACTCGCTGCGATACCGCTGCTGACGTTTGCGCAGGAAACAGAGGATCAGCCGGAAGCCGACGATAAAGCGATCGAGGAAGTTGTTGTTTACGGACCCCGAAGCGGCGATCCGGTCGATATCGATGCTTTGTACCTGGAGCAGCTACGCAAGCGGGTCCTTGACGACTATTTTGAGCAGCAGCAAATCATGGAAAGACAGCGGTGGCGGAGCTCCCTCGACGTCAAGTTGAAGAGCCCTTCGCGAATACGCTGGGGCTACGACCCGGGTGCAGAACTGCGCATGCGCCGGGAGACCGACCTGATGGACCTGCCGTTTGAAACCACAAGGCCTGCATCGATTTTCCGCATCGGCTTCTGATCAACCGGTATTCCGGGGGGTGGCCGCCAAAACTGCCGCCGCGTCAGAAACGCCATGCCACCGCCGCACTGAAACGCGTCGCCGGATCGCTGCGAAATCGCGCTCGACTGTCATCCAGCAAGGTCAATTCGAATCGATTTCGAAACTGGCGGCCGACCCCCGCCGTAATCATCAAATGCTCGTGGGCCTGCCATACAATGTCCCACTCAAGCGACCACGCCTCGTAGACCACGCGGGACTGCTTTTCAAGGCTTTCGTCCTTGACGTACCACTCATTGCCATCCGGCCTGATCCGTATCGCGGACGCCAGATTTCGGGATAGGCGGCGGGTCAGCTGCGATGCCGGGAAACCCAGCTCGATGGTCCAATCGTTAGCAGGCTCAATCTCGATCCCGACCGAAGGGTATATCTGGTAGCTGCCGAAACGGTGGTCGCCGCACACGCCGTACCACAGCTTGGTCCGGCCGGATGGTTGCCGGCTCCAAATCAGTGCTGCCAGCACCTGAAGTGCATCTGCTTTGTACTCGCGCGGCTTTTTGGCGACGTTGGACGAAGCGGACAGGGCGGGCGCAATGCTGAATCGCACACTGCTGTTATCCGACCGGCGCTGTTTGTGCAGGGCAAGAAAATAAGTGTGTAAATGTCCGTTTGTTTGCGGCTGGAGCGGGTCGACATTCAAGATCGTGTAGCGATGCCCGGCCCCGAACGACCAGTCATTGCGCAGCTGGAACTGCAGGTCGAAACGGCTGTTTTCCTGGTCGATCTCACCGATGTCCGGTTCGATGGAAGACGCTTGCTGCCTGCTGAAAGCGATCGACAAATACGAATAGGGCGCCGGCTGCCGGCAGATATCAACGCCAGCCAGGCTACTCGAGACGCAAAACGGCAGGAGACAAAGGCCCCTGAAGCTGCTCTGGAACAGCCTCAAACCTAAGCTATGTATTGCGCCATGCACCTTGTGTCGCCGCCCGCGATCGCCGGGATTACATCTCGGCGACCATGCGCCCGAATTCTTCTACTTTTTTCCAGTCAGTGAATTCGACAATGGCGTTCGGGTCCGTTGGGCCCCTGGTTATCCACATGATGAAGCGGATCATTTGCCTGTCGACGAAACCCAGACTCGGATAGTCGATCCTGCCGGCGAAGACACCGAGATGCTGCGGCTGCCAGCTTATTTTTTTCAGAAATTTTTGTAGGTAGGGATTGGTTTCGGGCCGGTTCTTTTCGGCTTTTCGTGCGACCACGTTAACGGAGAAGAACGCGTTCGGATACGCTTCGAGAGTGTTTTGATTTTCGTTTATGAACTCTGCAACAAGCGGCTGGTGTTTGCCGTAACGAATGCTCGCCCCGATTACGACCTTGTCGAACGTTCCTGGAACGAGCTCCGGCCCATCCTTAAGATCCTTCAGCTGAACGCTGTTACCGTGCGCTGCAACCGTTTGCTTGATGCGCCTGCAGATCTCTATTGTGTGGCCGTCCGTGGTGGAGTAGAGAATGAGTACTTTCGCCATCGAGTGCCGCTCCCCGGGCATAGGTGGAATCCATAACTGCTTCCGTCTGTAAAATACCTTACAAAGGTAGGTTAGGAGAACCTCCATGGCCAGGCATGTCGACATCCCGCGGTTGCGTAGCCAGCTGACGTCGATCAGCGAGTGTGCGAAACAGCTCGAATCCGACTACGCGGACGACCTCGCCGCCGTCCATCCCGAGTTTCGTGACAGCGCCCTGAACCTGGTTCACTACCTCGCGCTGCGCCAATCGGACATAAGCGAACTTCAGGAAGACCTTGCCAGCCTCGGCCTGTCTTCGCTGGGTCGCGCCGAACGCAATGTGATGGGTTCGGTCAACGCCGTCCGGACAGCCTTACAGAGACTCAGCAGCAGCGACGGCGACGAACCGGACCTTAAAGGCACATCTTTACAGCTAAGGAATCCCCGCGCCGATGCGCACAAGCGGGCAATTCTCGGAGATCACCCCGCTGGCCGGGACGTGAACATCATGGTCACGCTGCCGATCGAAGCTGCGGAAAACCAGCAGCTCGTATCAGAAATGATCGCCGCCGGAATGGATCTTGCGAGAATCAACTGCGCGCACGACGACGCGGCTATCTGGCAGGCTATGGTCGCGAATGTAAGGGCCGCCGGCGCCGCGGCCAACAAAGACTGCAGGATAGTAATGGACCTGGCTGGCTCGAAACTCCGCACCGGCGATTTGCGCCCCGGCCCGCGGGTGCTTCACCTTCGGCCACGGCGTGATCCGCTGGGGCGCGTCATCGGACCCAGGCGCATTCGATTCATGCCCGATGACGTCCTGCAGCGCGGCACCAAGGCCGCTGTCATACCGGTACCCCGCGAATGCATTGAAATGGCAGAGGAAGGCAACGAATTCCGCTTCAAGGATACGCGCGGCAAGAAACGTCGTCTGATCGTGGTCGATAACGACGCCAAGGGTCTTGTGCTCGAGATATGGAAGGGCGCCTATATCGCGACAGGAACAAAACTGCGCCTCGTCCGGCACGATGTCGGCGAAAAGCTCGTCTTTCACGTCGGCGAGTTGCCGGCGATCGAGCAACCCATCCAGCTGCGGGTCGGAGACACATTGATTCTCCATAAGGACAACATTCCGGGCGCGCCCGCAAAGGAAGATGCCGAGGGAAGTATTGTCACGCCCGCCCATATCTCGTGCCAGCAGCCAGAGGTTTTCGAATTCCTCGCCGTCGGCCACCCGATCTCCCTCAACGATGGCAAAATTACAGGCGTCGTGCGGTCGATTACTGACGATCAGCTCGAGATCGAAATCACCAAGGCGAAGCCGGCCGGAAGCCGTTTGCGGGGGAATCGCGGCATCAACTTCCCGGGCAGCGACATACGGCTGCCGGGCCTGACGGCGTTTGACAGGGAAAACCTGAAGTTCGTCGCCGCAAACGCTGACGCGGTTGGACTTTCATTTGTTCGAGAACCATCCGACATAACGCTTCTGCAGCAAGCGCTTGCGCAGTTTCCCGCCAGGCGCGTCGGCGTTGTCATAAAAATAGAGACGAAGCGTGGATTCAACAACCTGCCACGCCTGCTGCTGACCGCAATGCGCAGCTATCCTGCCGCGGTCATGATCGCGCGCGGTGACCTCGCGGTCGAATGCGGTTGGGAGCGCCTTGCCGAACTGCAGGAAGAAATCCTGTGGCTTTGCGAAGCTGCGCAAATGCCTGTGATGTGGGCAACACAGGTCCTGGAACAGGAAGCCAAAAAGGGGCAACCGTCCCGCGCCGAGATTAGCGACGCAGCAATGTCACAGCGCGCCGACTGCGTGATGCTCAACAAGGGACCGCACATTCTTGCGGCCATCCGCATGCTCGACAACATCTTACGTCGAATGCAAAAACATCACTTCAAGAAGACCGCCCGAATGCGTGAACTCAGTTTCTCCGAAGACGGCGACTAGCTATTCGCGTACGCCGATAAACTCCTTTTCACGCAGCTTCGCGTTCGCGGCTGCCAGCCTCGCGATCGGCACCCGCGGACCCGAGCAAGAAACATAGTTGAGGCCGACGTGGTGGCAGAAGCGAATTGATTCCGGGTGGCCGCCTTGTTCGCCGCAAATGCCGATCTTGAGATCTTCGCGCTGCTTGCGGCCACGATAAACTGCCAGGTCGATCAACTGGCCAACGCCCTGCACGTCCAGTACCTCGAACGGATTGTCCTGCAGGATTCCGGATTCGTTGTACATGGGAAGGAACTTGTTTTCCGCATCTTCGCGCGAAAACGAGAAAACCGCCTGGGTAAGGTCATTGGTACCGAACGAGAAGAACTCGACGTGTTCCGCCAACTGTTTTGCCCGCGTACAGGCTCGCACGGTTTCGATCATCGTTCCGAATTTAAACCGGATCTTCTTGCCAAATCCCTTCTCGAGTTCTTCCGTCAGTGCGTCAACCGTAAGCCTCACCTTGGAAAGCTCCTGCGACGTGATGACCTGCGGCACCATGATCTCGGGATTTACCGAAATGCCCTTGTTCGCGCATTCGACGGTGGCTTCCAGGATCGCCTGAATCTGCATCGAGTAGATTTCCGGGTACGCAATACCGAGGCGCACGCCGCGGTGGCCCAGCATCGGATTGACTTCCTGAAGCTCACGCACCTTTTTCAGCATGCGCTCTTTCTTGCCCAGGGCGTCGTTGACCAGCTCCTCGCTGAGTTCATTGAATGCTTCCGGCAGGCTTGGCGGATTCGACATCGTAGCCAAAGCGGTTTGTCGTCCTCGTACCACGTTACGATAAAGACTCAAGGTCTCGATTTGCTCGAGCAGCTGCTGCTCGGTCGGCAGGAATTCATGCATGGGCGGATCCAGCAACCTGACGGTAACCGGGTTCGGCGACATTACCGAAAACAACTCAACGAAGTCGGCGCGCTGGATTGGCATCAGCCGATCCAGAGCAGCCTTTCGGTCTTCCTCGTTATTCGCAAGGATCATGTCGATAACGATGGGCAGGCGATCGCTGGCGTTGAACATTCGCTCGGTGCGGCACAGTCCAATACCCATTGCGCCGTATTCGAGGGCTATTTTCGCTGCTTCCGGTGTGTCGGCATTGGCCATCACCTTCAGGCTGGCCGTCTCATCCGCCCAGCTTAGCAGCACCTCGAGGTCATCCGAGAAATGCGGCGGCACCGTGGGAATCGCGCCCAGATACACCATGCCCGTACCGCCATCGAGCGTTATGACGTCGCCTTCGTGGAGAATGTACTCGCCGACATGCGCCTGTCGCAGGGCGACATCGACGACAATCCCCTCGGCTCCCGCAACGCAGGGCTTGCCCATACCACGGGCAACGACGGCTGCATGCGAAGTCTTGCCGCCACGGCTGGTGAGGATGCCCTCGGCTGCGAAGAAGCCGTGTATATCCTCGGGGCGCGTTTCTTCGCGCACCAGTATGACCTGGTCACCGATTTTGCCAAGTTTCTCCGCGAGATCGGCGTCGAATACACATTTTCCTGACGCCGCGCCCGGAGAGGCCGGCAGTCCCGTCGCAATCGGTCTGGAGCTGCTTCCGGGGTCCAGGCTCGGATGCAGCAGCTGCTCCAGCAGTTCCGGGTCAATTCTTAACAACGCCTGCTCTTTCGAGATCAGCTTCTCTTCGAACATATCGACGGACGTCTTGACCATCGCGGCCGCATTCATTTTTCCATTGCGAGTCTGCAGGCAATATAGCGTTCCTTTTTCGATCGTGAACTCGTAGTCCTGCACCTCCTTGTAATGCGACTCGAGCTTGTTACGTAGCTCCACGAGCTGCGCATACTGCTTCGGCATTTCCGTTTCCATTTGCTGCAAAGGTTTTGGCGTGCGAATGCCGGCGACAACATCTTCACCCTGGGCGTTGGTCAGGTACTCACCGAACATTTCATTCTCACCTGTACCGGGATTTCGCGTGAAGCCAACACCCGTCGCGCAGTCGTCGCCCATGTTGCCGAAGACCATTGTGCAGATATTCACGGCCGTCCCATTCGCCATGTCCGGCGTGATATGAAATTCGCGGCGATAGTCAACGGCACGCCGGCCCATCCACGAACGAAATACGGCTTCGACGGCGAGCTGCAGCTGCATCATTACGTCCTGAGGAAAATCACTTCCGCTTTCGCGGTGCACCACGCTGAGAAACTTTTCACTGATCCCCTTGAGATGAGCTGCATTCAGCCCGACATCCGCTTTAACGCCTGCATGTTTCTTGACGTCCTCGAAATGCTCGTCGAAATACTCATCCCCGATACCCAGCGCGACCTTGCCGAAGAGCTGGATGAAGCGACGATAAGCGTCGTAGGCAAATCGCTCGTCGCCGGTCTGTTTGATCAGCCCTGCGAGCGTTTCGTCGTTCAGGCCGAGGTTGAGAATGGTGTCCATCATGCCGGGCATGGACAGAGCTGAACCGGAGCGAACCGATACCAGCAGGGGATCGTCCCCTTTTCCAAACGACTTGCCGGTAGCCTCCTCGAGTTTGCTGATTTCTTCCCGTACAGCCTCCATGAGTCCCTTGGGCAACTTGTTTTCCTTCAAATAGTCGAGGCACGCCTCCGTTGTGATGACAAAGCCCGGCGGCACGTTGATTCCGATCTGGGTCATCTCGCACAAATTGGCGCCTTTGCCGCCGAGTAGTTTCTTGTTGTGGCCGTCGCCGTCAGCGAAAGAGTAGACGCGTTTGTTCTTCATAAGTGGATTACCGGTGACTGAGTCTTGAATACTTGGGTTCGAATAGTCGCCCAATAGCCTGCCGCATTCCATTACGGCAAACCACTAAAGCCCGAGCCGGAATTCTGCCATAATGGTGCATGGACGATCTCGGCGCGCTGACCCTCATACCGACATTGATTGTCTTCACGCTGGCCATCCTCACGCATCGGCCAATCGAGTCACTCATCACGGGTTCGCTGGTCGGCCTCATAATGATCCACGGCACGAGCTTCGTTGGCGGGTTTGCCGAAGCGTCAATCCGGGTAATGACCGATGATGACGTCGCCTGGGTAATTCTCGTATGCGGTTTCATGGGCAGTCTGATCGGCATTCTCATTCGCACGGGTGCGACCTCTTCTTTTACCGCGCTGATGATGCGCTACGTGCGATCCGAGAAGAGCGCGCTGATGGCAACCTGGGGTTTAGGCATCCTGATGTTTGTCGATGACTACCTTAATTCGCTTGCCGTCGGCTCGGCCATGCGCAATCTAACCGACAAGTACAAGGTCTCGCGCGAGAAGCTCGCCTATGTCGTGGATTCAACGGCAGCACCTATCAGCGTCATTATTCCCTTTTCGACCTGGGGAGTTTTCTTCGCCGGGCTGATCGTCGCCAACGGTATTGCGCCGGAGGGAGAGGGTCTTGCGACTTACATCAGCGCTATTCCCTACATGTTGTACGCATGGATAGCCGTGCTCCTGGTGCCTCTCGTGATTCTGGGCGTGATTCCGTCGTTCGGCCCGATGAAAACGGCCGAAACCCGCGCGCAGACGACGGGCCATACGGTGCCACCGAGCGCTGCCCACATCGAGGCCGCCAACCAGTCCATCATGCCCAGTCCGGATGTCAAGCCCCGAGTCTCGATGTTCGTGGTGCCGATGACCGTGCTCGTGCTCGCCACGCTTTACTTCGACAAGGATTTCTTGGTTGGCATCTACATCGCGCTCGGCGGGACGGCGATCTACATTCTTGCGACTCGCATGCTCAGCATGAACGATACCTTCGACACGATCGTCGACGGTTTCAAAATGATGATCGAGCCCCTCGGCGTGCTGGTGGCGGCGTTTATCCTCAAGGACGTAAATGACGTACTCGGCCTCGCGCCGTATGTCGTCACTACGATGCAACCGTTCTTGACGCCGGAGTCCCTGCCGGCCGTCATTTTCGCCTCGATGGCACTTGTTTCCTTCATGACGGGATCGAACTGGGGCGTTTTCGTGATCATACTGCCGATCGTCACGGCGCTCGCCAACAACCTGGGCGCGGACATGGTCCTGGTGATCGGCGCAACGCTGTCCGCCAGCACGTTCGGCAGTCATGCCTGCTTTTATTCCGACGCCACCGTGCTAACCGCACAGGCGTCAGGCTGCACGCCGTTCCAGCACGCCGTTACGCAGATACCCTACGCCCTGATCGCCGCCGCAATCTCGGTCGCGGGATTTCTGCTCATCGCCTACTTTTAGTCCGACCGGCTTACTGGACCCCCCTGCCCGGCGTCCACGGCACTCGCGCAGCATCCAGGGCTTCCTTGAGCCCGGCATACTCGACGTCGACCAGTTCCGACAGTCGTCGTGAGACGTCGTCGTACAGTGCGCGCCCGATCTGCAGCGACTCTCGCTGTTCCGGCGTCGGTCCGTAAGCACTCGAGCGCGGGTCGAATCGGGCGTGCCAGATTCGATCGCTGAGAGCTACTTCGTCCCAGTCCTTGAACATGCTGCGAGTCTCGCTGCTTTGCAGGCGATCACGCTGCACCGTCATGCGCTGCTGAATCGAATTGGCGATTTCGTAGAGCGACGCGTCGGCCGTCGAACGCAGCAGCACCTCCTTGACGGCGACGAGTTCTGTGACGACTTCGTCAAGCGCTTTGACCGTGCCATCGGATGCGCGAATCAGCTCATCGATCTGAGATTCGAATACGACCCGCTGCTCCTGTGTGCTGCCCGGCAACGTCGGCTCCCGAATAGAGACGACTTCAAAGCTCTGCCGTTGTCCGAGGTCGGTCAGAACACCATCCACACGTTTGTGCATCGACACCGAATAGGTGCCGGGCACGACCAGTACACCGGTCCCTTCATCATCTTCGTCCTCGAGTTCTTCGACCGGTGCCCAGCCCTGCAGCGCCGGGTAACGCAGGTCCCAGGAAACGCGCTGGAAACCGGCTTCGACGGGGCCTTCTATCTGCCGCACGATGCTGCCATCCGCGCTCGTAACGGTAAGCACGATCGCCGGCGCATCCTCGCGCTGCTCCTCGAGGATCTTGTCCCACGATGCAAACATCACGTTCTGGTTTTCTTTTTCGCGCTCTTTCTCTGCCTCACGGCGTGCATCTTTCCCCGTCTGCATGGCTTTAGGCAAGTAGTAGGTGAACGTTGCGCCGAAGTCGGGGTTCGGCGCAACGTAATAGGCGTCACCCTGGCTTCCCGCGCAGCCCGGATCACCGCAGCCCAGCGGCCGCTTCGGAACATACCAGTGTGCTTTACGCACCGGAAACAGCACGGTGTCGTTCTTTAGCAGGTCGGTGCTCAACGCACGCAGCGGCGTGTAATCGTCGAGGATGTAAAAACTGCGTCCGAAGGTCGCGCCGACGAGGTCGTTCTCACGCGTCTGGATCACGAGATCGCGGAACGGGATATTCGGTGAACCCCCTTTCAGCTTCGTCCACTCGCGACCGCCGTTGACCGTAAAAAACACGCCGAACTCGGTGCCGAGGAACATGAGCCCCGGCTTCTCATGATCCTGCACGATCCGCCACAGGATATGGCGTTCAGGCAAATTGCCCGCGATGCTCTTCCAGCTGCGACCGCGATTCTCACTTTTCAACACGTAGGGCGAGAAGTCACCGCTCTTGTGGTCGTCAACCACAACATAAACCACGTCGGGATCATGCAGGTCCGCTTTGATGTCATTGACAAAGAAACGGTTCGGCACACCCGGCAGCTTTTCGAGGCGCCGCCAGTTCTTGCCGCCGTCTTCCGTTACGTGGATGAGGCCATCGTCCGTGCCAACGTATACCAGTCCGGCGACCAGCGGCGATTCGGACAAGGATGTGATCGTATTGAACGATGACATCGCGTACAGGTCCCAGGACGAGTCGAAACTCCAGGTGCGGCCCATCAGGGGTTGGCCGGTGCGTTTTTCGTTCCGCGTCAGATCGCCACTGATCGCGGTCCAGGTGTCGCCGTAATCCTCGCTTTTCCAGACGCGCTGCGTGCCAAAAAACAGCGTCGACGACTTATGCGGGCTAATCAGGATCGGCGCATCCCAGTTGTAACGATCGGGCGGCTCGCCTGCAGCCGGCTGCGGCCGTATGTACACGTTCTCTCCGGTCTTGCGATCGAAACGAGATAGGTTGCCCTGCTGCCACTGCGCATAAACGATGTCCGGATTGTTCGGGTCGACCGCCGACTGGTGGCCATCGCCGAACAAGGTGACGAACCAGTCCGAATTTCGGATGCCTACATTATTATCGGTGCGCGACGGGCCGCCCTGGCTGTTGTTGTCCTGCGTGCCGCCGTAAACATTGTAGAAAGGCTCGTCGTAGTCGACCGCGACCTTGTAATACTGCGTGATCGGCAGGTTGCTGACGAAGCGCCACGTCTCACCCAGGTCGTATGATTCGTAAACCCCGCCATCGTTGCCCACCAGCAGGTAGTTTTCGTCCATCGGATCAAACGCCATTGCATGGTGATCGACGTGCTTGGTGTCGTGGTCGAGCTTGGTGAAGTTCGTCCCGCCGTCTTCGGTCACGTGCAGGTTCACGTCCATCTGGTAGACGCGGTCGAACTGATGCGGGCTGGCGAACAGTTCCTGATAGTAATGTGGGCCGGTACCGCTGGAGAGATACTCGTTGCGCTTCTCCCAGGTCTCACCACCGTCCTCCGATCGCCAGAAGCCGCCCGTGCGGTTTGCGAGTTCGATCGTGGCGTAAACGACGTCCGGGTTCTGCGGTGAAATCGCAAGGCCCGTTTTACCACGGTTTTCTTCGGGGAGGCCCTCCGTCAGTTCGCGCCACGTCTCGCCGCCGTCCTCTGACTTGTGGATCCCCGTTCCCGGCCCGCCGTCCATCAGCACCGCGACGTTTCGAAATCGCTGCCACGACACGGCGTACATGACGTCGGGATTGCGGGGGTCCATGTGGACTTCCGAAACGCCCGTGTACTGGTCGTCAATCTCGCTATTGCCGAGCCCGTTCCCCAATATCTTGCGCCAGGTTTTTCCGCCGTCGGTCGATTTAAAAAGGCCGCGCTCGCCTCCGCCGGACCAAAGCGGACCCTGCGCCGCCACGAACATCGTATTGGAGTCGCGCGGATCGATACGAATCATGCCGATGTGTTCGGAGCGCTCGAGGCCCATGTTTTCCCAATTCTGGCCGCCGTCACGGCTCCGGTAGATGCCCGAGCCGTAGCCGACATGGCGCCCGCTTACGTTCTCGCCGGTACCGACCCATACCGTGTTCGGGTTGTTCGGATCGATCGTGATGCAACCGATCGAATAGGACTCTTCATTGTCGAATATCGGCTCCCAGGTCGTGCCACGATTGACCGTCTTCCAGACGCCGCCACTGCCGACGCCAACGTACCAGGTGCTCTGATTTCCAGGATCGATGGCAATATCGGCAATACGACCGGACATGAAGGCCGGACCGATGCTGCGGAATTCGAGTCCTTTGAAGGTCACCTCATTAAAACCGGGTTCCGGAGTTTCCTCGTCGGCTGCGAACGCTGCGGAATATTGAAGTACCAGGACAATGGCGCAGAGCGCGAATCGCTTCATGCTGTTTTCCCTTTTTCTAATTAATAGCTGGCGGCTGGCTGGTCATGGTGGTCGCTCTCAAACGGCTTGTCCAGCGTTTCGAGCACCTTCGCGTCCCACTCATAAATGTCGTCGTAAAAATGCATGACGCCCAGGTCATCAACTTCCGCCGTCCAGTAGACGACATGAACCGGCAGAGGGTCTGCCAGGACGACGGTCTTGGTCACATTGGAATCAAGCTGCGAATCGACCTGTTTCCCGGTCCATTCCTCGTTGCTCAGCAGAATCTCGGCAAGACCGAGCGGCTCGGCAACCCGAATGCAGCCATGGCTGAATGCACGCTCGGCGCGGGCGAATAGCGATTTGTCTGGCGTGTCATGCATACAGACGGAGTACTCGTTCGGAAACATGAATTTGACCCGACCCAGTTGGTTCGCCGGTCCCGGCTTCTGCACAAGCGTAAACGAGAAACTCCGCTTGGTAACTGCGCTCCAGTCGACGCTCGACGGGTCAACGATATTGCCGGAGGGATCCAGAAGATCGTAGTTTCCGCGGCGAAAGAAAGTCGGATCCCGCTTGATCGTCGGCAGCAGTTCTTCGCTCGCAATGCTGTGCGGCACGGTCCAGGTCGGATTGAATACCACGAATTTCAGCATCGACTGGAATACCGGCGTCTTGTTTTCCGAGTCGCCCACAATTACGTCTGTCGTCCATACGATTTCGCCATCGTCAATGACATGCGCTTTGAATGCCGGAATGTTTACCAGGATCAGATCATCATTCTCGACCTCAGGGTGCCAGCGAACCCGTTCGAGGTTGACGCGAATCTGGTCGATGCGTCGTTCGACCGGCACATTAAGGGCCCGTAACGTTGCTCGTCCAGCCAGCGCATCTGTTTCCAAACCGTGACGCGCCTGGAAACGGCGCACGCCGTCTTGCAGCGTCTCGTTGTATTCGAACGTCGACACTTCCATATCGGAATCCGGGAGATCGCCGGTGATGGTCAGCCGCCTGGCCAGGGCCGGAAGACGAAGATCTTCGGTATCGGGGTGGATCGTCGGGCCGTCCGGAACCTCAGGCCATCCCCCTGCGTCGGCTATCGCGCGGTACCGCTGCAGCGCTGTCTGCAGCCTTTGGTACTGCAAATCGATGGTGCTGACAGCCGTCACGGCCTCGGCGGAAGCCTTTGCCTCCACGCCCGGGGGGGCCCAGGCGGGTATCGGCCAGGGCAATAAAATCACGCTTGCAGCGACTGTAATTAGCTGTCTAAACACCTGGACAGGTCCCTTGAAATTTCGGAAATAGGCCCCATAATTTCCCTGTTAATATTATTCACATCGCTGCCACACGCTGCGCTGCCCGGGCTAACCATGAAACTATTACGAAATACCTCCTCTATTGTCTTACTCCTGATCCTCGCGTCTTTCGCGACCGTCAGCCAGGGAACCCTGGTCAAGGATGCACGAGAGCTGTCTTTCTACCATACCCATACCGGCAAGCGCCTTGACATAGTTTATGCGCGTAACGGGCACTATGTTCCCTCGGCGCTCGAAGAAATCAACAATTTTCTGTTTGACTTTCGTACCGGCGATACGGTCGCGATGGATCCGGAGCTTCTCGATCTGATTTACGACGTTCGTGAGGCGCTTGGCAGCGACAGCACCTACCAGGTCGTTTCCGCCTACCGGTCGCCAAAAACCAACGAGATGTTGCGCGGCAAGAGCCAGAATAGTGGCGTTGCGAGAAAGAGCCAGCATATTCTGGGCAAGGCCATCGACGTGCGCCTCGAGGGCGTCAAGACGCAGAAGTTGCGTGACCAGGCAATCGCCATGAAGCGCGGTGGCGTGGGCTACTACGAAGCGTCCGACTTCGTGCACATGGATACGGGGCGCATACGCCGCTGGTAAATTCCCGCCCGTAGTCAATTCGGGTCCGTGTTACTTTGAGGCTGGGAAACCAGGGCCCATGCCTATCCGATGAAAGCCGCCAAATACATATTGGTCGCCGCGGCCGTCGTCGCCGTTGGGGCGACAGCTGTCTGGTTTCTGCGCGACAGCCTCATTCAGCGCCTATCAAATCCCTTATTGCGGGAGTACGGATTCTCCGTGACCTACGTGTCACTGGACGCGCTCGCTACCCGCGACGCCAGCATCGGCTACCTCGAACTTTTGCACGATAACGGCACGATCATCGCGGTCCGGGACCTGAAGCTGCCGATCCGGAGATCGCGCACCGGATCGAAGACCTACCGGGCAAGCGAAGTATCGGTCGTCACGCCAGCCGATACGGATGGCGAACCGCTGGCACTAGTTCAGCTGATAGACCGGCTGCTGTTGCTGCCAGACAACCTGGGCGATATCGAAGTCATTGTCGACGAGTTCAGTCTCGCACCTTACGCCAAGGTTAATGACGTGCATTGGATGCTGGCGAAAGGCGAACAGACGCTGTGGGCCAGTGTCGCGTCAATTCCGATGACGGCTGCGATCACGCGGACCGATACAAACAACCACGCCCTGGTCTTTTCCCTGCCGACCGGTGCTGCGCCTGCCCGCGATCATTTGGTTAGCGCCAATCTGCGGCAAGGCGACCAGGGTATTTCACTGACCGGGGACGCCTTACTCGACCTGCCAACCTGGGAGCCTGTCGCAAGACTGGCAGGAATCGTCCCCGCCCCAATTGATATTCAATCGGGAACCGCCGCACTGAACTTCGCTGTTGACATTCCCGGCGACGCGACACAATCGCCAACGGTCAGGGCCGATCTCGCGCCGACATCGCCACTGCAGCTTAGCTATTCCAGCAGCCCGGACAAACACGTGTCGATTGTCGTCGCGGAGAGCGGTCCCGTAACCGTCACGGCAACCTTCCCCGAAATCACCTGGTCCCTGCAGCATGCGCAGTCGTCGCTTTACGTCACCTACGGTGAATGGCAGAAAATCCCGCTGGCCGTCAGCAGCCTCGCCTGCCATCATGAGCCTGCGTGCTCGCTGACCACTCGCGTTACGATGAACAATGCCACGCTGCCCTTCGGCAAGGTGAATCGGATCGAATTCGTTTCAGCTATTGACGCCGCGTTTCTGGATGATGGCGTTCGCGTGAACACCAAGCCGGGCGCCACGATCAGGATAACGGGATTGTCCGCCGCGGAACGCAAGGTGGGGAGCGTCGAAGCTGATCTGGTTTCAATGGCAGGGCTCGATCTCATCGATGCCGGGTGGCGATTCGCGGCGGATTCTGTGAACGCAAAAATCGGCACCCTGTCCGTCGCCGACGACATGGCCTTGACGATGCCCCTCTTTCTTGAAAATGTCGTCATCAGCGAGCTGAATGCAGTCCTCACCGCGACCTCCGGCGTCTACGCAGCTTCGGGCCAGGTCGCCTGGAACGATCAGCGCATCGGTATACCCGGATTCAAGGGCAAGGCGTCGCTGCAGGGGGCTGATATGGCAGCGGACCTGGAAACAGTCGGCCTGCAGCGCAACGGGACCGTCAAAGCTCGTCACAATCTCGAAAGCAGCGTCGGACGTTTGAGCGTTGTTGGTGCCACCGTCTCGCTGGGTGCGCAAAGACTGTCGAGGCGCGTCACTCCGTGGCGTAGTGACTGGGACCTCATTGCGGGAACGGTCGCTATCGATCTCGATGCCAGCTGGAAACCGGAAAAATCGAACCTGATATTCAAGTCTGATTCATCCATCGCTGCCGTGGACATTGCCGGCTATTACACCGACACGGCGCTCACCGGCCTGTCAACGCGAATGAAAATCGCCTATCGCGAGCCGCTTGGCTTCGCGGCGGAGCCATCGACCGTGAGCGTTGCATTGATCGAAATGGGCTTCCCGGTTGAAAACGTCAGCGCCGCCTACGAGCTCGATTTGAACGCGCGGAGCGTCTACATTCAGGGTCTTCGGATGACAGCCTTTGGCGGTACCGTCAGGGCCGATTCATTCAGCTTTCATACAGCTACGGACAGCAATACTCTGACACTGCATGCTGAATCGATCGACCTGACGGAGCTCCTGACGCTACAGGAACTCGAGGCGATCGAGGTCAGGGGACGCATCGGCGCATCACTGCCCGTGACGATCGAAAGCGGCACTATCACGATCGTCGGTGGATCCATGACCGGGGAGCCGCCGGGCGGCGTTATACGTTACCGGCCGGCGAAACCACCGGACAGGAAAGACACGTCGGGCATTGCCATGGCGACCCGGGCCTTGAGCAATTTTGAATTCAAGACACTAACGTCGGACGTCAATCTCACCCGGGACGGGGACCTGAACCTGCAGCTGCAGCTGACCGGCAGAAACCCGGATCTTGATGAAAAAAGACCGGTCGTTTTGAATCTCGGGGTGGAAAACAACATCCCCCAGATGCTGAAAAGCCTGCAAGCTGCCCGGACCGTGGAGGATATCCTGGCAAAACGGCTGAAGAAATAAACCCGCTGCGACGTGGCGGATGAAAATGAGGTAAGCTCATTTGAAGTATCCAGCGAAGACCGGTGCAATCATGAAGTCGACATTAGCAATGATCGTTTTGGTTTCGTTTCTCGTCGGCTGCAGCCCGACCGTCAAAGTCGAGGCTCCGGAAAAGCCCATCGAGATTAATCTCAACGTCAAGATCCAGCACGAGATCCGCATACAGGTAGACAAGAACCTCGAAGGACTGTTTGCGGAAGACAGTGGCTTGTTTTGAGGACTGTGACCATGAAGAAAATTCTTGCAGCTATCGGCCTGTCGTTGCTCTTGCAGAATGCGTGGGCGATCGACATTGGTGACGCCAAGGACCAGGGCCTGGTCGGCGAATCGTATACCGGTTATCTCGCGGCCGTTCGGACGCCGGTCAGTGCCGAAGTCAGAGCATTGATTGCCGAAGTGAATGCCAAACGGAAAGACCACTTCGAGGAAACCGCCCGGAGAACCGGTGCAACCACCGAACAGGTCGCCTACCGCTTTTACGAGCTCGCCGTGCAAAGAACGGCGCCCGGGCACTACTACCAGGAACTCAACGGCAGCTGGACAAAGAAATAGACAGCCCTAGATCCAGCGCATTCGCCTGAAGATCGCCAATAGCCCGGCGGCCAGGAAAACCAGTAGACCGATGACGAAAAAATAACCGTGTTCAGATTTCAGTTCCGGCATATTCTCGAAGTTCATTCCATAAATACCGGCGATAAAGGTCAGCGGCAAAAAAATCACGGATGCAATCGTCAAAATCTTCATGATGTTGTTCAACCGGTGTGAGGTTATGGAGATATAACCGTCGATTAAATCCCGCGTCAGCTCCTGCAGCAGCGCCGACAGACTCGCCAATCGCTCCATCTGTTCAAACGCATCCTGAAATTCGTGTTTACTGTGTGCGCCAATTACGTCCGAGTCGCTGCGCGGTAATTCCGACAGGATCGACTGCTGGTAGCTGAATATCCGGCGGAGTTTTTTTAGTTGGCTGTTGTAGGTGACCAGCTCGGCAAGCAGCTCGTCGTTCGGATCTTCGAGCATCTGCTCTTCCATTGCTTCCAGGCGACTTTCCAGCGCCAGGATAATCGGCGCGTAGCGGTCGATTATGGTCCGAACAATCTTGTAGCAAAGGTGCGCAGGCCCCTTGTCGGCAGCAATCTCCTTCCGATCAATGCGCTCGATGACTTTGTTGATGCTGGGCGAACGCAGTCCGTGGCGGGTCACCAGGAAGTTGCGCCCGACAAACAGGGAAATATGTACGACGGAGAATTCGATGCTGTCAGTTTCCGCCGTGAACCCCTTTAGCAACAGGAAAAAATAATTATCGAACCACTCGAGTTTGGGAGGATGACGGTCGCGCTGCGCGTCGTCTATCGCCAGGGAATTGATCCGGAACGGCTGCTGCATCAGGTCTCGTTCCTGGTCCCTGGGTGCCTGGTCAAAATCGACCCAGACCATGTCCTTGCTGTCCAGGTGCCAGCCGCCGAGCAGTTCTTCATCGCCGAGCACGTAGCGCCGCTCTGCCGCGTAATACCTCAACACTCTGATCATGGCGTATTCCTCGAAAAGGTAGCTCAGACTACCGTTAGCCAGCCGGCTCATTAATAAATTTTTCTAATCATTTTGGCAATTTACTATTGTTAATTTTATCAAAGGGCATTTGCTGGAGTCGCGTGCGGCTTCGTGCCGGCTCCCCATCGGCAGGCGCTGGGAAGAAGCGCTGGACACGATTCGCGCAGCTAACCTTCGTGTCGAAAAGGCAAAAAGAACTATGGAGACCGGACGCGCTGAGATTCGTAAGGGTCGGCTGATGAAGGTGTCAGGCGGCATTCTGATGCGAAACAGCGCACGGACGCATCGTGGCGATGAGCTGTTGCCTATAATCAACAGGTTCGGCTCGACGTCAGAGCTATAAGCAACGAACCTGGCTCAGGAGGCTACCACTATGCAAGCTGCCCGAAAATTCCTGTTCGTCTCGATCGACGGTTTGATTAGTGATATCGCGTGGCAGGTTCACAAAGAAGGCCGCGAGGTAAAGTACTACATCGGCAACGAATCAGAACGTTCCATCGCCGACGGCTTCGTGCCAAAAGTGGACGACTGGGAAAGCCATGTCGACTGGGCCGACGTAATAATCTTTGACGACGTACTAGGTCAGGGCGAGCATGCAAAGCGATTACGTGACTCCGGCAAACACGTTGTTGGCGGAACGCCTTACACCGACAAGCTGGAAGACGATCGCAGTTTCGGCCAAACAGAACTCAAGCGACATGGAGTATCCATCATTCCGTTCCATGAGTTCTCCGATTTCGACTCGGCGATCGCGCACGTCAATGCCAATCCCGCCGCCTATGTGATCAAACCGAGCGGCGAAGCGCAGAATATAAAACGACTCCTGTTCGTCGGACACGAGGACGACGGTAAGGACGTTATGCACGTACTCGAATCCTACAAAGCCGTTTATGCGGATACCGTGAAGGTCTTCCAGCTCCAGCGCCGCGTCAAGGGCGTTGAGGTCGCGGTGGGAGGTTTTTTCAACGGCTCGACGTTCATGGATCCCATCAACGTCAATTTCGAGCACAAACTCCTGTTTCCGGGCGATATCGGTCCGGCAACGGGTGAGATGGGCACCTGCATGTACTGGAGCAAGCCCAACCGGATTTTTCGGGCGACACTTGGAAAATTGGAAAAGCGCCTGGCAGAGGAAGAGTATGTCGGTTACATAGACGTGAATTGCATCGTCAATGGAAACGGTATTTATCCCCTGGAATTTACGGCTCGATTCGGCTACCCGACGATTTCGATCCAGGCGGACGGCCTCGGAATACCCGTGAGCGATTTCCTGGCGGGCATGGCGAGCGGCTCGCTAACCGAATTCAAGACCAAACGAGGCTTTCAAATCGGTTTGCGGATTGTCGTTCCGCCGTTTCCCTTCGATGATCCGAAAACCTTCGAAGCGAATTCCAAGGATCGGGTCATCATTTTTCGCAAGCCCAACCTGGACGGCGTGCATATCGAGGACGTCAAACTGGTCAATAACGAGTGGCTCATTGCCGGCAGTTCGGGCGTCGTACTCATCGTGACCGGCTTTGGCGTCTCGGTGAAACAGGCCCAGGCCCAGGCCTATCAACGGGTGAAGAACATTTTGATACCGAACATGTATTACCGAAAAGATATCGGCGATCGCTGGTTCGAAGATCATGACAAGCTGCATACGTGGGGCTATTTGAGAGAAAACTAGGAAACGTCAAATGTTCAGGCCTTTTTGAGGAACACATCATGAATTTCAAGATTGTCGTAATGACTGTCGCGCTAACGATGATGGCGCCGCTTTCGGCAACCGAGGCCGATCCTCCCGTCATCACGATAGAGGAAAACCTGTGGGTGGCATTTTATGACGTTCCGTCGCGTCGCTTTCGCGACATCCGCAATGCATTCGTCCGGCGCGAATTCGACAGAGCATCGAAAGACCTCGAAACCAGCGCCAGCTATCTGGTGATCGAGGCAAGCCGGGCTCTGCCAGCCATTAAAGAACGCCTGAACGAAGTCACCAACCGAATGACGTGGATATCCGAGCATATCGACGACGCCAAGGTAACGGCCGCCGACCTGGACACATTGTTCAGCCGCTCACACTGGCTGCTCGCGCAGCACTTTCTCGACATGGCCCGGCGCTCGCGTGATAGCGGGCAGCATCGAAACGCAGGACTTTACCTCTGGGCAACAACCCACCATCTGGAGCGGGCGGTTCTCTGGAGTAACTCGAGGATCAGTCGTGACGTCGACAAGACACTCGAAGACCTTCGCGACCTTGCTGATCGCCTGCAGGACGAGAAACTTGCGGCGGAAGCCAACCGCGACAAACCTTTGCTCCGCGCTGACAGATTGTTGCGCAAGCTCGGCAAAACTATCGATCGTCCTGTCGTACTGCCGGCCGCCAGCCCGAGCACCTGAGACGCAAACGAGCTGCTGGCCGCCAGAACGGATGAAGAAGTAGAAGCCGCGTCGCGCAAGATGCGCGTCATTTGCCGGTAGCCGCCGACCGCATCGAGATCTTGAGGCCAAACGGCTGTATACTTGCCGGCCCGCAGGAGGGTTTTCATGTTACCGCACCAGGACGTCGTTGCCGAGATTTCGCGCCTGCCCGATGGGCCGCAGATAGGTGCGTTCTTCGATTTCGACGGCACCGTTATCTCCGGCTACTCGGCGTTCGCGTTCATCGAGGAACAAATCAAGCGCGGCCACCTGTCGCCTCGCGAGCTCGTCGAACTCGTCGGCGCCATGGCCAGCTTCGGCCTCGGCAAAATGGGTTTTTCCGCCATGATGCTCGGCATGGCTCAGTTTCTTCGCGGTATTCGTGAGGACAGCTACGCAGCTTTCGGGCGCGAGTTGTTCGAGTCGCACATTGCCCGCCAGATATACCCGGAATCCCGAGCGCTGGTCGACGCGCATTTGCGCAAGGGGCACACGGTCGCGATCATTTCGTCGGCAACGCCCTACCAGGTCGAGCCGGCCGCGCATGACCTCAATATCGAAAACGTACTTTGCACGCGCCTGGAAGTTAAGAAAGGCATGTTTACGGGAGCCGTTATCAGGCCCACCTGTTTTGGTCCGGGAAAGGTCACAGCGGCCGAATCGCTGGTTGAAAAATTCGGTGTCGATCTCGATCAGAGTTTTTTCTATTCGGATAGCGACGACGATATTCAGCTGCTCGAGCGCGTCGGCAATCCCCGGCCGCTGAATCCGAACAAGAAACTGTTGGCCATTGCCGAAAACAGGGGCTGGCCCGTGCGCAGGTTCGGTAGTCGGGGGCACACGCAGGTCACAGACTGGATTCGTTCATTGCTGGTACCTGCCAGCCTGGTCGGCTCTTTCCTTGCAGGTTTACCCATATGGGCGCTCACCGGCTCCCGGCGTGAGGCCCTGAATTTCTCTGTGTCGGTATTCGCGGATACCGCGAGCGCACTGATCGGCCTGAACCTCAAGGTCAGGGGCGAGCAGCACTTGTGGTCGCATCGGCCCGCCGTCTTTGTATTCAATCATCAGAGCAATGTCGACATGGTCATTATCGCGCGTCTGTTGCGACGCGATATCACCGGCGTCGGCAAACAAGAGATTCGTGATATGCCGGTGATCGGGCGGGTCATGGAAGCCGCCGGTATCGTGTTGATAGACCGGAGGAACTCGGCCAGCGCCATCGAAGCGATGAAACCGCTCGTGGACGCCATGCGCGTCGAGGGCAAGTCGGTTTGCCTCTCTCCGGAGGGCACGCGCGCACCGACCATCCAGCTCGCGACATTCAAAAAGGGCGCATTCCATCTCGCGATGCAGGCGGGTGTGCCGATTGTGCCGATCGTCATTCAGAACTCCGGCGACGTCCAGCCGAAAGGCGACATGCTGTATCACCCGGGTACTGTTGAGGTCGAGGTACTGCCGCCGGTTGATACCAGCAAGTGGTCCGCGGAGACCATTGACAAGCACGTGGCCGACGTAAGGGCGCTGTACCTGCGAGCCCTCGACCAAGACCCTGAGTCGAGAAAACCGCGGTCTTCCAGGGTGGTGTTAACCGATGTGTCCGCGGGCGGAGCACGTGAGTGAAGGTCAGCCCCTGGCCGACCAATGACACCAGGAACGTACTCATTGTTCTGGATGCCGCTCACCGGATAGAACAGCAGCACCTCGAATCCTGGCTGGAGCGCGAACGCAACAAACGTGGTTATTCCGGCACGGTCGAGCACATCGTGCTTCCGCTCTCCGAATCAGCAGAGGATCTTCCTGCCGGAAAACTGTTCGGCGTCCCGCAGGTGACGGACGATACCCTCGTCGTGCCCGTGCGAGTCGTATGGCTGAAAGGACTGGACGTGAAAGGCACAACGCCCAGGCTTCGCGACCTGTTGCTCGGCAGCCCAAGGCGCCCGGGGCCGATGAGAGCGCGGTATATCCTGAAAAAGCACCCGATGCGAGCCAAGTGCATCAGCGGCAGGCCGGCAACATTCGAGGAACTGCGGCAGCGGCTGGAGCACCGGCTCGGCGCGACACCGGACCGCGATCAGCTGGCCCAGTTCGTAGCCGGACAGGCGAGCATCGCGCTGGACATCGCGGAACGGCGCCTGCGCGGCAGTCGCTACAAGGTTCCCCGACACGTCGCTCATAACCTGAAATCACGCCGCGAGTTCGTTGACGCGCTGCAGGATCTGAGCGCTGAAACGGGGCGCTCGATCAGCGACCTGAAGGCCGAGGCCGACAAAATACTCAAAGAGTTGATCTCGGTTCCCCAGGCTTTCTGGCTGGACATGAGCTACCTGCTCAATCGCACGATCTCGACGCTGGGCTACGACAAAGAGATAGTCGTGGACCGGGAAGTCTTGCAGCGCATTCGGCGGATCAGCAAGCAGCACCCCACGGCGATTCTGTGTACTCACAAGACCCACGTTGATTTTCCGGCATTGAACAAGGTGATGTTTGATCATGATTTTCCGGCACTGCATACGATGGGCGGCGTGAACATGGCTTTTGCCGGAATCGGTTTCCTTGCGCGCCGCGCCGGCGTGATCTTTATCAGGCGCAGCTTCAATGATGACCTGCTCTACAAGCTCATATTACGACAGTACATCGGCTACCTGATGGAAAAAAACTTTCCGCTGAGCTGGGCGTTCGAAGGCACCCGGTCGAGGGTCGGGAAGCTCATGCCGCCGAAGTACGGGATCCTGAAATACGTCCTTGATGCGGCACACGCCAACGATTCGCGTAAGCTACATATCATCCCGGTCGCCCTGAACTACGACCTGATCAGCGACGTTCGCGACTATGCCAGGGAACAGTCCGGTCGCAAGAAACGGCCCGAAAGCTTGCGCTGGTTTCTCGGCTATATGCGCAGCCTCAACAAGCCGATGGGCAAGATCTATATGAACTTTGGCGAACCTGTCGTGCTCGACGAAGTGCCGTCCGGCGAAGACCGCATTGCATTGGCCAAGATCGCTCTCCAGGCGGGCGTCGAAGCCAATCGAGTGACTCCCATAACGCTGGCGTCTCTGGCAACGATGCTATTGCTGGGCAGTTCGCCCCGCGCGTTAACGCGTCACGAGCTGGCAATCGAGATCAAGGAGGTCGTGCTATGGGCCAATGCCAGGAACATCAAGATCACCCGTCATTTCGAGATCGAAAATGAATCGGAGTTGGCCGCGATGGCCAAGGTGTTGGTAAATAACGGGATGCTCACACGCTATGACGACGGCCCCGAGGAAGTCTATGCGATCGCGCCCAGGCAACACGGCGTCGCGAATTATTATCGAAACACGACCATTCACCATTTCGTCACGAAGGCCATCGCAGAACTGGCGCTGCTCCGTGCTTCGACGGACCAGCAGGCACCTTTGCAGACATTCTGGGAAGAGGTGAATCGACTTCGGGACCTGTTCAAGTTCGAGTTCTTCTACGCACCACGCGAAGCGTTTCATCATGAAGTTGCCGGGGAACTGCGGCGGTACGCTGCCGATTGGGAAGAAAAGCTGGCGCAGGAAGCCGAATTCGCAAGCAGGCTGCTGCGCAGCTTCAGGCCGCTGGTCGCGTACGCGACGCTGACTCAATTCGTTGAGGCCTACTTTGTTGTCGCCGATGTCGCGGCTATCACGCCCCCGGAAAAGGCATTGCAACACGACGACTGCCTGAGGCGGTGTTTCCCGTACGGGAGAGAAGCTTACCTGCGACAGCGCATCAGCAGCGAGGCGTCTATCGGCAAGCAATTGTTTGAAAACGGCTATAAATGGATCGAGAATCGAGGTCTTGCCGGAGCGGGCGACGAAGATATAGCCGAACGCCGGGTCCAGGCGAGTCAGGGTCTCCGCGAGTTGATGCATCGCCTGCAGCAGATAAAAGCGCTCGCGCTGCCTGTATGAAATTGGAGTAAGACGAATGGATCAGTTGAGCCCACAGGACGCCCAGTTCCTGTATTTGGAGTCAGAAGATAACCTGACGCACGTTACATCGATCGCCATTTTCGATCCAACGACGGTGCCCGGCGGCGCAGTCGTTCGCTTCAAGGATATCCTGACACACATCGAAGGACGTCTGCACATGAGTCCGCTGTTCAAACGGCGGCTCGTACGGGTGCCGCTCGAACTCGACTTTCCTTACTGGGTGGACGACGAGAATTTCGATCTCGAGTATCACGTCAGGCACGGTCGACTCCCCAAGCCCGGAGACTGGCGGCAGTTCTGCATTCACATGGCGCGTTATCACTCGCGGCCACTGGATATGAGCCGCCCACTCTGGGAGATGTTTGTTGTCGAAGGCCTCGATAACATCGACTGGCTCCCCAAAGGAAGTTACGCCATCGCGGCTAAAATTCATCATGCCGCCGTCGACGGCACGGCAATCATCGATTTCTTCGGCGCGATGGCCGACATCGACAACAAGGGCACGCCGGCGATGCCACTCAACATGACGAAACTGCGACGCAGCCCGCAGCCCAGCCTGCTGGATATGGCCGTGCGGGCCACATGGCATACGATACGTTCACCCCTCGGGATGACCGACGCCGTCATGCGCGCCGTACCGAGCCTGTACAACCTCGCGCAGAGCGCATTAAGCTCGCAGAAAAAAAACAATCAACGCGTGCCCGACACGCGCTTCAACAGTGTGGTTTCCGCGCAAAAGATGTTCGATGCCCGGGCATTCCCGCTGGCGGACCTGAAAGCGGTGCGCACGGCCGTTCCCGGCAGCACGATCAACGACGTCGTTCTTGCGATTTGCGGTGGCGGCCTGCGCTATTACCTGCAGCACCATGATGAGCTGCCTGATGAATCATTGGTGGCCTGGGTGCCGATAAATGCGCGTAAAGGCGCCGCGTCCGACGCCGATTCACCGGGCAACGACATTACCTCGATGACGACGCCAATCTGTACAAATGTCGAAGATCCTGTCGACCGCCTGATCTGCGTCCATAACGCGACGCAGCAAAGCAAGGCAGCAAAAGCCGGCATGTCGGCACGATTGATGACCGACCTCAGCAAGCACGTACCGGCGTCAACCCTGGTCATGGCCAGCCGCCTGGTACTGCGGGCCAGCACGACGGTTCGCATGTGCAACCTGTTCATCTCGAACGTGCCGGGGCCGCAGGTGCCCCTGTACATGAACGGCGCCCGTCAGGTGGGCAGTTTCGGAATGGCACCGCTGGCCAACGGCATGGGCTTGTTCATTGCGACACCCAGCTACAATGGGCAGATGTCGTTCAACGTCACATCAACACGAGAAATTCTGCCGGACATTGACTTTTTCGTCGACTGCCTCGAGCGGTCGCTGGCCGATTTGAAAGCCGCCGCCAAGCCGGCCAGGAAGAAACATGCAACGAAGACGATCCGCGCCGTTAAAGCGTAGCCGCGCGGCAATCGTGCAGAAACTGCAGGTGCACTGCCGCGGATTTTGCGGGACGCTCGAGCATCGGCACGTGCCCCGTCTCCTCAAAGACGACGCAGCGATTGTTCGGAATGCGGGCTTTCAGCACCTCGACACAGCTGACGTCGATGAGCCGGTCCTGGCGTCCCCAGATGACCAAGGTAGGCGCAGCGATTGCCCGCAGCTGATCGTTCAACGGCTGGTCCAGCAACTCCTTTGCCATCGACCAGAAGATTGCCTCCAGGAAAGGCCGGTGCGCGATCAGATCTTCGCAGTACGGTTGCTTGATAAATCCCGGGAGCGGCAATGGCCGATGAACAATAAACGCTAGCAGCCTGTCGAATTCTTCCGGCGACGACACGGTCAACAGGCTCTCGCCGTTTTCGGTCGCAATCTGCAGTTCGCTCTTGGTATTACCAAGTACGCCGGCGGAATTGAGCAGTGCGAGGCTCAGGATTCTGTTGGCATACTTGAGCGTGAATTTTAGCGCGATGAATCCGCCCATCGAATTGCCGCCGACATGAAACCTGTCGATTCCCATCGCATCGGCGAATGCGAGCAGCCACCTTGCCTGCGCATCCATGCGATAGTCCCCGTTCGGGTCGCGCGCATTGTCGCCAAAACCCGGCAGGTCCGGAATGATGACGCGGTAGCCTTTTCGGAGATAGCGCGCATACATCGGCCAGTTGTCCTTGTCGCCGCTGAAGCCGTGCAGCAGGAGCAGCGCTTCACCGGATGTCGGGCCACCCTCAAGATAAGGCCAGCGAGTACCCTGAAACTCGACGGACCGCGTCCTGAACCCCATGATTCTGCGCATGGCGAGCAGCAGCAAGCGAAGAAATTGCCGCGGGTATGCAAAACGAAAAATAACGACGACGACAATGAGGGCCGCCGCCGCGATGAGCATGTTGCTGATCACATCAGCCGGCCCGTCGTGAAACGCTACCGCGGAAACGCGGTTCGCGGCGATCGAGTGCCCTCAAGATCAGATCGAGTTTTCTGCCGATCTTCGTCTGCACCCGGATCATCTCGATCTTCGGCCAGGTCGCCTTCTCGCCCATCTCGATAAGCTCGATAATTTCTTCGATCGATTTATGCGCCAGTAGCTTCAGCGGGTTGAACATGCGCTTTTCCGGCAGGATGTTGATATCGCCAAAGTAATCCTGATTGATAATGCTCAAGGCCACGTTTGTGACCTTGCTAACCGCGGGATTCCACGACAACGGTCTTTCGAGAATAGAAGCGCTGGCATTAATCCACTCACGCGCGGCGCGCCCGCTGGCAAGCCTTACGGTTGTAAAAAGATCTCTTTTTCTTTTCGTATCGGTAACAAACGGGAAGATGTGCGGATTGATCTGGCTGACGATGAAATGATTGGCACCATAAAGACGCGCCAGGCGTTTTGCCGGAATGTCGTCGCTTAACGAGCCGTCGACCCATCGGCGCGACGGCAGGTAGGGCTGCTTTTGTCCCTTGTCATTCTTGGCGGCAAGCGCGACGGACGGGTAAAACCCGGGAACTGCGGCAGAAGCCATGACCGACTCACGAACATAAACGTTCGGCGTCGTGATCGAATTCAGGAGGCGTGACGTCTGGTGCTTTTCGGCGGCCGCAATGGAGATGTTCAGATGCCGGCCCGTGCGTTCGAAGGCCTCCTGGAACGTGAGATCCGGTATCAGGCGATTGAGCGCCTCCTGGACGTCTTCCGTTTTCGCCACTTCTGGCCTGAACGCCTCAAACCGCGTGAACAGCCGCTCGTCGCGCTCCATTTCGTGCACCAGGTTCTCAGGCTTGAGCATGTCCTCCAGTTCTTCGTCGTCGTGTACGCCGACCAGGCTGCCCACGACTGCACCGCCGCTGCTGCCCGACAGGACGCTTGGCAGCACGCCTTCCAGCCACAGGGCCTTGACGACACCGATGTGAAAGAACAACAGCGAGCCGGCGCCGCTCATCATCAGCGCCGAGCAGCCGTAGCAGTGCTGGGCGCGCCGGAAAAAATCCAGGCGCTCCATCATCGGAATGTCAGCAGCCTTTTCGCTCGCTAGCATTTCCAGAGCGTCAACGACCTCGTCGACATAATCGACGATCAGCTTCTTCGTGCTGAATTTCGATTTGCCGTAGAGCGCCGAACTGCCCATGCCGTCAATGTTGCCGTGCAGCCCTTCATTTAACGCGAACAGCACGGCGGCATGATCGTTCTTGGCCCGCAGGCGGCGCAGCCGCCGCAAACGCCGACGAATAGACGTGTAGTCGAAATGTTTGGACTCGTCCGATTTTTGCCATCGCAACACGCCCGATTTCTTGTCGTGCGCGATCGCTGCGGCTTTCCACTCGTCGTACGTGCGAGCTTCTGCCATATCCGCTTCGAGGCGTTTCGTCGCTGAAAATATCATGTCTGATCTGCGCTCGTGCTGCCCTTATTTAAACCAGCATACACGCTAATTCGTTGCAAAAAGAGCCGATAGGTCGCTTTTTTGATAGCAGAATACCCCTATTCTTCCGGCTCCATTCGCGGTGTACATTTAGGCAAGCAGGCAGCGCGAGGCCTGCAGGCCCGGCGGGAGGCAAGAAATCGATGACCAACAAGAAACTGCTGGCGGCGATGCCGGATAGCCTGAAAACGATCGTGGAATCCGGCTACGCCATCTGGGCCAGCGAGGACGTGGACTCCGCGCTTCGCGACCGTTTTGACAGCGAACGTATACCCGTTGTCGGGGTCCGACATGTCCGGGTCTGGGGACTGCAGGTTGACGACGAACGCGTTCTTCCCGGGCACGAGCGAACGCAGATCGAGGACGAGGAAATCTGGGAGGTCAACCTCGAGGCCAAGAACGGTTCCCGATACGAAGTGGAGTCAAAACTGCTGAAGCCTGCTTAAAACCGAGATTTCGCGTAGCGACGATACGAATCGTGGACTAAGCTTAATAGGAGTAGACGTTCGAATTTGCCCGGACACGCGCCCGGGAGGTGATGAATGGTCAAGCAGGTAAGCAAAGTGTCTTCCAACGGCGACCGCCCCCCGAAGCAGGGACGAGTTGTCGGCCGCATGCACAGGGAGTATCGCTACTACAAGGCCCTTCTCGACGATCCGCGTACGCCAACGACTGCCAAGTGGTTGATCGGCGGCGGCGTGGGTTACCTGTTGCTGCCATTTGACTTAATCCCTGATTTTATCCCGGTCGTCGGCAAGCTGGACGACATGCTGATCGCACCCGCCATGATCGGCCTGGGCATGAGGCTCGTGCCGGAAGGCGTGAAATCCGAGGACCGAAGCCGCAGCCGCCGCGTCCGCATTCTTTACGACGATAAATCAATGGGGCCAGTGCTGTTCGAGAGCGAAGCATTGCCTGGCCCTTTCGGTATACGCATCGGTACCTGCGGACGCGACCCGGAGACACAGGGCCCGGTGTTGTTCCCGTTGCTCGACCTGATGTATGAGTACGGACTGGTGGTCATCACCGATAACAGGCAGGGCCCCGATCGATTCGACCTCTACACCCGGCAAGCTGCGACAAACAACGAACCCGCGCCATGCCGATTGCAAATCCAGCTGGACGTCAATTTCCGGCCGTTGCCAATGGTTGCGGCGATCATGTACAGCTGTTCTGAATCCAATGGCGCCGACCGGTTCATTAACTCGGACGCTGCTTATGTTGCGTTGCCGAAGGATCTCAAAAACCGGATCGACGCCTTGCACCTGCGATGGCTGCCCTGTTCCGAGATACATATCGATGCTGTTGTTAATAACGACGGCAGCTTGTCGTGCCCGCGCGATGCGGCGCACGTGGTTACCGGCGCGCAGTTTATCAACTTGCTCCTAAACGGAGAATGCCGCATCGTCGACAGCAACGCCGCCGCCGTGGACACGTTGTTGACGGAGTTACGCGAGCATGCGCAACAAGAACAATTCTGCTACGCGCACGAGTGTGTTGACGGCGACCTGATTGCGTGGAACCCCCGGCGAGTTCTGCACATGCCGTCGGTCACGTCAACGAAAACCCCGCGGTTCATTTATCCCACGAAGTTGAGTGGAGCGTTATTGGGCGAATGAACAAGCCGCTCAGAATATTGTCTTGCGCCAGCTGACCAGGGCATCCACAAGTTTCGAGTGAGCTTTGACTTCCGGCAACGGCTGTTTCTCGTGCCTGGAAAACATGCCATCCGCTTCACGAAGCATATCGTCTATAGAGACATACTTCTTTGCATCGTATCGAACGCAGCCGACAAATATCGATATCGAACCGTCGTTGCCATCGTAATGCAGCGAGCCTTTCGCATCCGCACACAAGCGATTGATCGCGAGCGCTTCATCGAAAGCCACATCTTTCCTGAGCAACACACAGAAATGATAGCCGCCCAAATGTGCTATCGATTGTGCGCTTGGGAAATGATTTCTCAAAAGCTCCGCAAAGACCGTCCCCGGTTTTTTCGCGTCGGTATCTCCCTTCGACGAAAACACGTCGCTGATGTCGAACAGCAGCAGCGACAGCTCACCTGAGTCAGTACTTTTTTCCAGGCACTTCGCCCCGGCGACTATTTGTGCATGGCGATTGGCCAGCCCGGTTTCGGTGTCGACGTTGCTTATCATTTCACCGACAACCATGTCGGCAAGATTCTTGAGCATGGTCTTTTCGTCATCGCTGAGCCGGCGCGGGACCCTGTCGATGATGCACAGGGTGCCGAGCTTGTGCCCGTTGGGCGCTTCGAGAGGCGCCCCTGCGTAGAAGCGAATATGTGGCTGTTCGACGACTAAAGGGTTATCGCGAAACCGCGAATCGCGGCGCGCATTTCGAACTTCGAATACGTCGTCGCCCAATATTGCGTGACCGCAGAAGGAAATGTCGCGGGGCGTCTCTTCGGCATCCAGGCCTTCGGCCGACTTGAACCATTGCCGGCAGCCGTCCACCAGACTGATCAGCACAATTGGCATGTCGAAGATTCTTGCCGTGATTCGCGTGTAGCGATCGAAACGATCGTCGCGGGGAGTGTCCAGGATATTGAGGCTGTGGAGTGTAGCGAGCCTGTCAGCCTCGTTGCGTGGCAATACCGGCGCTTGCATAACAGTCTCCATTTTGGGTCGACACCCTATAGATCAGTTTAGACCTTTTTCCACAAGACAGCAGCGTTACCGGCCCGACTACCGTATATATTTTTACAGCTGCTCAATAAGTCGGCCGCCTGCATAATTCGCTGGTCGGCCGGCGCCGCGATCTCTTCGGCTCTGTCGAACGCGCTCTTGCCGAAACCGACAACAACTGCATGAGCGCCCTTGGTGTGTTCCGGGTCCTGAAAGTGCGAGAAATGGACGATGCGCCCTTCGAATTGATCCTGCTTCGGAAAGCTCGGTATGTGCGGCGTGGAATAGAGGCCGTTGCACACGACGAGGAAATCCCAGACTCTTGCAAACGTCTCCTCGAGAAAAGTCTTGGCCGTTATCAGCCCGCCAACCCCTGCTCCGATGATCCCGATCTTCTTTACGTCATCTCTCATCTGCCTTAAGTGTATGAGAGATTAAGGGCAAATTGCCGGGCTTGCGCCTATGATAGGCTCCCTACGAGTAACGAGGAACCGGCAATGACCAGAAACAGCATCATTTCCACACGATGGCTGATCATCGTGATTCTTGGCCTGGCGAGTTTACTGCAGGCTTGCGGAGGCTGGCGCCCCGGCTATGAAACACCGACGGTCACCATCAAGTCCTTTCGCGCTTTGCCGTCGCAGGGCGCCCTGCCGAATTTCGAAATCGGCCTGCATGTCGTCAACCCGAACCGCGAGGCGCTTAAACTCCGCGGCGTGTCGTATACGGTCAGCCTGGGCGGCCATGAGTTGATCAAGGGCGTTGGCAACGAGCTGCCCGTCATTGACGCGTACGGGGAAGGCAGCCTTATGCTCACGGCGTCGCCGAACCTGTTCGCGGGAATTCGGATCGTTACGGATCTCATGAACGCTTCCAACGAGAGCATTCCTTACAGCCTGGAAGCAAAGCTCGACGTCGGCAGGATCGGGCCTGCCATCCGGGTCCGTGATTCCGGACAAATATCGCTGCGGCCATCCGGCCGCCAGTGACGCAATGTGAAAAACGCCGGCATGTCGCGTTACACATCGATACAGACATAGCGCGCGTTTTTCGTCATTATCGAGCCCGAACACCTTTGCGCTGAACAGACTATGACTGAATTCATGGAGCGCCATGCAGGAGCGCTTCAGCTCATTTTCGTTATCGGCGTGGTCGGCCTGGCGCTGCTGCTGTCGATAAGCCTGAGGCCCGACGCGTCGGGACCAACCCCGGCTGCCCGTTCCGCTGATGTTGCCGTGTCTGTTATGACGCCGGTCGCTACGCCATTTCGGCCTTCGGTCCGGCTCAATGGCGTTGTGCAGGCGCGCACGGTCACCCGCATCATCCCGCAGGTCACAGGGCGCGTCATCAAGGTTTCATCGGCGTTTCGTCCCGGCGCCAGCGTCGCCAGGGGCGAGGTAATTGTCGTAATCGATCCGTCGGATTATGAGCTCGCGGTCGAACGTACCCTCGCGGAAATCGAAGCGGCGCGCAGCGAGCTGACGCGACTCGAAGCCGAAGCCGCGGCAGAGCGCGAAATCTGGCGCGGCCAATTTCCGGATCGCAAGATTCCGGACCTGATCGCCCGTGTCCCCCAGATTGCCGCATCGAAAGCGCGCATCCGCAGTGGCGAAGCCGCGCGAGAGGCGGCAGAGCTGGCGCTCAGTCGCACGACCGTACGCGCGCCATTCGACGCCCGCATCCTGGAGACAGAGCTCGACGTAGGCCAGGTCGTCGGCACCAATGCGGCGGTCGGATCCATGTTCTCGATCGACAGCCTCGAAATCGTCGTGCCGGTGTCGGCCGAGCAGCGCAGACTCATCGGTCCCCTCGACGGCCAGCGCGTGTCGATCATCATGCCCACCTCGAATGATGGCGTCATGGACGGCAAGCTCCTGCGGGCTGCCGCCGCCCTCGACGAGCGCACGCGCCTGGGTACGCTGTACGTGGCGACCGAGAATCCCGACAGGTTGACCGTCGGTGAATTTGTCACGGTCGAGATCGAAGGTCAGGACACCCCCGACTCTTACCGCGTGCCTGCCTCGGCATTGACATCGCGCGATCGCCTTTGGGTCATTGAGGATGGGCGTCTCGCAGCGCGTAACGTCGACGTGCTGGGTCGCGAAGCCGAGATGGCTGTCGTACGGGTATTCGATGACGCCGATGGCGTCGTCGTCTTACCACCTGCAAACGCCCACGTCGGCCTGTCCGTCGTCGCACGAGCGCCCGATGGCCTGGCGTCCGTCGGCAACGACACAGACTGAACGCGCCATGACCGGACCGCATCGCGAAATGAGCCGCGGCCTCATCCTCAGGTTTATCCAGAACCCTGTGGCTGCAAACCTGCTGATGGTCGTCCTGCTGGTTGGTGGCGCGATTTCGGCCTTTCGCCTGCAGGCCCAGGTGTTCCCCACGATTTCCCCAGGCACCGTAACGGTAAGGGTGCCGTTTCCGGGTGCTACCCCGGCCGAAGTCGAGGAAGGCATCACGCGCCGCGTCGAAGAAGCTGTGCTGGGAATTGATGGCGTCAAGCGCGTCAACTCGACCGCATCCGAAAATATCGGTGTAGTCGTGATCGAGACCAACGACTTCGTGGATCGACAGCTTGTGAAGGACGATGTCGAATCGGCCGTCGATCGACTCAGCGATTTCCCGCCCGCGAATGCCGAGAAACCTGTTGTTACTGCCCCCAAACCGACGGGCGGTGTCGTCACGTTGGCGGTGGTCGGCGATGTCGGGCCCCTCGCGCTGCGTCGCGCCGCCGAGCAGATTGAACGAGATCTCCTCACGCAACCCGGCGTGTCGCTCGTCTCATTGAGCGGCGATCGCGATTACGAAATTTCGATCGAAGTGAGCGAAGATACACTCAGGCGCTACGACATGACGTTCGGCGATGTCGCTACTGCTGTGCGACAGTCGTCGCTGGACCTCGCCGGTGGTTCGATCGCTTCCGATTCCGGTGAGGTTCTGCTGCGCACCAACAAGAAGCGGCAAACAGGCGCTGAGTTTGAAACAATCGTCGTGCGCACTTTGCCGGATGGTTCAGTGATCACGCTGGCGGATGTCGCCGAGGTGCGCGACGGATTCGTGCGCGAGCAGCTCGTCAACCTGTACAACGGTCGGCCGGCTGTGTTTGTCGACGTCGAACGGGCTGAAGCCGAGGACGTACTCAAGGTCAAGGCAGCCGTTGATGCTTTCCTTGCCGATTACGTGCCGCCACCCGGCATGGAACTCGTCGAATTCCGAGATCAAACCCAGTATCTGCGTGAGCGCGTCAACCTGCTTCTGAGAAACGGTCTGTTCGGGTTCGCGCTGGTGTTTACGTTTCTCGTACTGATGGTCGACCTGAAGCTCGCTGTCTGGGTCAGCGTCGGTATTGCGACGGCGTTCATGGGTGGTTTCCTGCTGTTCGGTGCCCTTGGAGTAACCATTACGATGATTTCACTGTTCGGCCTGATCATCGTGCTCGGTCTCGTCGTCGACGACGCCATCGTGATCGGTGAGAACATCGACTCGGAGCGCCAGCACGGCTGGAGCGGCGAGATAGCCGCCAATCGCGGCGCGCATGGCGTCATGGCTCCGGTTGTTGTCGGCGTGCTCACCTCGGTGGCGGCTTTCGCGCCGCTACTCGTGACGGGAGGTACTTTCGGCGACATTACGCGCGCTATTCCACTGGTCGTCATCAGCGTGTTGCTCATGTCGATGCTCGAGGCATTCTGCATCCTGCCTTCGCACCTGAGCCACGGCGGGTCCTGGTCGCGCGGCCTGATCGCGACAATTCAGCAGCGCATTGCGGCGGGCGTGCAGCGAATCCGCGACGAGTTTGTTGAGCCCGGCGTCACGCTCTCCGCTCGCTGGCGATATGCGACCGTGGCGCTTGCCGCCGCTTTTTTCATACTCTGCATCAGCCTCGTACAGAACGGCCAGGTGCGCTTTATCTTCTTCCCGCAGATTGAAGGCAATAACATCTCGGCATCGCTGACGATGCCGGAAGGCACGCCGTTCGAGCGCACCGATGCCGCGGTACGATTCATCACTGCGGCGGCTTATACGGTTGCCGATACCGTGCGCGAAGAGAACGGCGAGGAACTCTTCGTGTCGGTCACGTCGACCAGCGGCGGCAATGCGTCACAAGGCGGCGGACCCGGCGCACAATCCGGATTCAATACAGCCGAGAATATGGGCCAGATCCGCATCGAGCTGACGCCATTCGGCAAACGGCGCATGCCTGCGGCTGAAATCGAACGCCGGTGGCGTGCCGCAGTCGGCGACATCGAGGGCGCCGAACGCGTGACCATCTCGTCGAGCGTCACACGCTTTGGCGACGACGTCGACTACGAACTCGCGCACCAGGACGAGAATCAGCTAATCGCTGCCGCGGAAAGTATGAAGGAGCATCTGCGGCGAATCGAAGGTGTCAACGAAATCGAGGACAGTTTCGATCTCGGTAAACGACAGCTGGTATTCGAGATGACGCCGGCCGGTTCTGCCGCCGGCCTGCGCCCGGCCGACGTTGCGGTACAGGTACGCCAGGGTTTCTTCGGTGAGGAAGTGCAGCGCATCCAGCGCGGCCGCGAGGAGATTCGGGTATATGTGCGTTACCCCGAGTCAGCGCGTGCCGACCTCGAGTCGCTGGATGACTTCCGCGTCAGCCTGCCGAGCGGGGATCGTGCGCCGCTGCTGACAGTTGCGAGCGTCGAAGAAAGTCGCGCTTACTCGTCGATTGAGCGCATCGATGGCCGCCGCGTTGTCACTGTGAGCGCCAACGTCGATGAAACAATCTCGACACCCAATATCGCCAACGCGAGGATCCTCGAGTCGGTCATGCCTGAACTCCAACGCGATTTCCCCGGTCTGCGCTGGGTGCAGGCGGGATCGACCCGTGAGCAGAATGAGGATCTCGCCGACATCGGCAGCGCCTTTGTCATCGTGTTACTGATAATTTACGCAATGATCGCCACGCAGCTACGCTCCTACCTGCAGCCGCTGGCGATTCTCGTCTCGATTCCACTCGGAGTCGCCGGCGCAATCCTGGGGCACCTCGTGCTCGGTTTTCCGCTCTCGTTTATCTCGATCTTCGGCATCGTGGCACTTGCCGGCGTCGCCGTGAACGCTTCGGTCGTGCTCGTCGACCTGTACAATCGGCGCCGCAGAGAAGGCCTCGATCCCATCGAAGCGGCGGCCTCGGCGGCGGCGCGACGATTCCGCCCAATCGTGCTCACGACAATGACAACGGCCATGGGCCTGACGCCGCTGCTGTTCGAGAAAAGCCCGCAGGCACAGTTCCTGATACCGATGGGCGTAAGCCTGGGATTCGGCATCGTCGTGTCGGGATTCATGGTTATTTTCGTTACACCCGCCGTCGCCGTGATCATCGAAGATCTACGGGGCTATCGGCCGGCCGAGGAGCTTGCCACCGAATCCGTTCCTGGTTAGTCGGGCTGCTTGCTCTTCAGAGCATCGACCAGGAAGTGGCCCGTGCTGTTGTACGGATCGCAGTCTTCACCGTAAGACTCATCGACCTGCAGCGAGGCGACGTCGATCATCTCGATAACAGGCGTTTTGCTGTCACGCAATTTTTCGAGGTTGACTTTCGTTCTTGACAACTGCGCGGGCGCCCTTTGAGTCGCTTTGTTTTCGCTTGACATAATAGTGTCTCTCACACTCCCTGCCACAACACCATCGTATGCCTGCGCCGAGCCGCTGTGAATACTTTCCGTCGGATCACAGCTACCGCTGGTCGGAAAAACGCCTGCGATCACTGCAAATCGCCCGCTTATTGTTAAAGACGAACATTTCTGTGAGACGTTGTTCCGCTTCGCTCCACGACTCAGCGCAACGTTTTTTGAACACGCTCCTGCTAAGTTGAAAGCTCACGAAGGAGGAAACGACCGATGGCGTTACTGGCAAAGTTGAACGGAAATCCGGGGACAGGCACAAAGATTAGGAACAACAGCTATCGCGGTGTTCAGGTTGTCGTACAGAAGAACGACTGTTGCCGGGCTGCTGCAGCCATTGCCGACAAACGATTCCTCATTGATCAAGTACCGAAGCTGCCGCTGACCGATTGCAGTGCCGACAGCTGTCGCTGCGCGTACGAGCGCTTTGATGAGCGGCGCGCAGATACCAGGCGTGCTTCGGATATAGGGTATGACATGGCCAGCCAGCTTCGCGCGGTTGACAATCGATCGGGCACTTCACACGGTCGGCGAAGCGAGGACTGACTTCTGCTCCAGATAGGCCTTCCGGACAGCATCCGCGCCATAGCTGCGTTCGAGCCGTCGAATTGCAAAGTGTCCGCGCGCCATGTCCTGGAAGTGAGAGATGAATATCGCGTTCACAAGCCCGCCACCGATCGCCCCGATGACAGGAATCGTCTGCGCCATCGCTTTTTGAGTCACGACGACGCCAAAACGATTCGCCAGTGCTGAAATCAAACGCACCAGCGCGGGCGCACTTTTGCTGCCCATGCCGTGAGACAAAACATACTGCAGGGCGTCGGTAACTGCTTTGCTCATGGCCACGCGTACGCCGTAGTATGACGTCTCGGCCGCGTCATCTTTATCCGATGATCGACTGCCCATCGCGAAGACCTGCATGCAATTAAGGACGGTCTCGGGATCCTGCGGCGATTCGCCTTCGGCTCGTGCAATATCGGCAATCGAGCGAAACATGATGCCGGTTGTCAACGGCAGTTCCACAACCAGCGTCTCGATCCCGAAGAAACCGGCCACGGCGCCGGTGGTCATCGCTGCAGCTGTGTGCAGTCGAGGACTGGCAGGCGCCTGCTCGTCCGTCCTCATGCTGCGCATTGAACTCTGCAGTACGAATTCAATCGCCCTGTGAGTCGATTTGCTCACTGCCTCGACGACAGCAGCGGGCGCCCGCTTGCCCAGTTCCCGCGTAACAGCCTCCACCGGCATGCCTACGGCGGAACTGATTCGTATGGCCAGCGATGGATTTTCGAGCGTCGCGTAGGCGTCTTTGAGCGTCGCCAGTTCGCTTTTGGTCAGATCCATAAGCCATTATGACTTTGCCCGACGTGATCACCAAAAAAGCACCCGGGAATCTCCTCCCGGGTGTTTCCAACGTTCGGGAACTTCGGATCGACTTCGCACGCAGGAAGCAGCATTGCGCCTGACAGCATACGAACCGCGCAGATCTGGTATTTCATGACTATTTCCACTCGTGAATTCGAGCCAAAATCGCAGGGTCGGGGCGAAAGCCGTTCACCCTGTTTGCGTAAAAGGGAGTTTCAATTTGTAACGCCGAAGACCCGACAATCCCTCCAGGCTGTCGCCGTCAAAAAAACACCCGTATTTCTTGTCCAGCCGGACAGTTACCTGGCAGAAAAGAGGGTTTTGGGCTTTATTTCTCTTCTGGGCAAAAACGCCCAGATGTATGAATGGCGCGGCCTCCAGCCCGATTCGATTCTCTAAACTGTTAACCCGGTCAACATATTCAGGCAACTGCATTTTGTAAGATGCGACACCTGTTCAACAGATCCGGTATCGGACATGAATCGCAAATGGACCTCGCTTTTTATCGCCCTGATCGGTCTCGGGACCGCTCCGCTGTGCGTCGCCGAGGGGACCGTCGCCGGCACCGATATCGATAACACGGCAGCCGTTAGCTACGAGGTTGGCGGCACGCCGCAGACGACGACATCGAACACGCTTACGTTGACGGTGGCAGAAGTTCTGGACGTCGATGTCACGCTTTTGAGCGACCCGCGTTCCGTACCCTCTGGCACGGGCCCACACGCGCTGCTGTTCGTTGTCACCAATACCGGCAACGGCACCGAGGGGTTCACTCTCCAGATCAACAACGCCGTAGGCGGCGATGACTTCGACCCCGACGCGGCGACCCCGTCAGCCATCTATTTCGATACGGACGGCAGCGGCGATTTTTCCGCCGGCGATGTCGCGTATGTTCCCGGGACCAACGACCCCGTGCTTGCGCCCGACGCCGCTGTTGATATTTTGCTCGTCAACGATATTCCGGTTGACCTTGCTGACGGAGCAATCGGCCTCAGCGAGCTGGGTGCGACCGCGTCGACCGGCAGCGGCGATCCCGGCGACCTCTTTCCGGGTGATGGCGATGGCGGCATCGATGCGGTCGTCGGAACGAGCGGTGCCAACGATGCGACCGCGGGGCAATATGTGATCAGCGATATCGAACTCGCCGTGGTCAAGAGCGCGACTGTACTCGACCCCTTCGGCGGCAGCAGTCCGATGCCGGGCGCAACCATCACTTACCGCATCGTGATTACGCCAACTGGTTCGGAAACCGCTGTCAATACGGCTTTTACCGACGCGATTCCGGCTAACACGACGTACTCGCCCGAAAGCATAAGCCTCAACGGCAGTGCGCTGACCGACGACGCCGATACCGATGCCGGTGCATACACGGCGACTCCCACGCCGGAAGTTGCCGTGGACCTGGGTGACCTGACCGAAGCGAGCGGCGCACAGACAATTGAATTCAACGTCACGATTGACTAACGAGCGAGTGAATATGAACGACATGATGACACGAGGAAAACTAATGAATTGCCAGGCAATTTCGATCGCAAAAGTCGTGTTGCTCTCCGGCCTGCTGCTTTTGGCCGGCAATGCTCTGGCGCAGCAAGGGACCATACGGCTCGAACACCAAGCCGAGCAGTGGGAAACCGTCACCGACGATAACGGCGCTGAACAAGTGCAACTCGTCAAGGTCACGAACGTCGTGCCGGGAGACAAAGTGCTGTTTACCGTCACCTATACGAACACGGGCGACCAGCCGGCCGAGAACGTCGCCATTACCAACCCAGTCCCCGAGCACATGGTTTATGTCGATGACTCGGCGGCCGGCGACAATACCTCCATCCTGTTTTCGGCCGACGGCGGCGAAAATTTCGCCGACGCCTCGGATCTGCGGGTCAGCAACGACGACGGCTCGCAGAGACCGGCCAACGCCAGCGACTACACGCACGTTCGCTGGGTGGTCCAAAGTGACGTCGCCCCGGGCACCAGCGGTGCGGTGCAATTTGCAGCCGTAGTCGAATAAGAACCGAATCATCAAGCCGCGCCCGGATTGGTAGGGGGCGCAGCACATTCAGGCGGGAAAAATAATCGCTGATCTGCGGATCAGACACTTTGTTACGTTTTGAAGAAAAAGGAATCTCGCTCTATGTGTGCTTTTAAATCAAGCCTGAAAAGGCTCCTTGCCACGGGATTAGTGGCTTTTTGCGGTGTCGTGTATTCGACGTCCGTACTCGCGGTCGGCACGCCAGCCAATACCGACATCAATAACTCCGCAACCGTTGGCTACAAGGTCGGCGGAGTTCCTCAGACCACTGTACCCAGCAACACCACAAGTTTCGTGGTTGACCAGGTCGTCGACCTAACTGTCGCTGAGGCCGACGGTGGTGATACGGTTGTGGGTGCGGGTCAGCTTGACGCCGTAGCCCGCTTCACGGTTACCAACACCGGTAACGCAACGCAGGACTTTTCGCTGTCGGTCGCTGACTTGGTAAGCGGTTCGGACGTATTTGGTAACACTGACACTATCGACGCCGACGCGTTGACGATTTTCGTCGATGCGAACGACAACGACGTGTACGACGCCGGTGTGGATCTTGCGGGCTTCATCGACGCACTCGCCGCTGACGACACGGTGTCGGTCTTCGTCCTGGGCGATATCCCGTCCCCGGCCGCTGCCGGCGCTGCCGCGAACATCGAGCTGACCGCTACGGCCCATAAAACCGGTACGGCGGGTGTCCTCGATCCTCCCGAGACGGAAACTGGCATTGACGATGATCCGGCTACGGTTCAGATCGTATTCTCCAACAATACGGGCTCGGACCAGGACAGCTACAGAGTCGGTCTTGCCACGCTCGGAGTCGTGAAGGCCTCGGACGTGATCAGCGATCCGGTCGCAGGGGTGTCAACGGCTGCGCTGGCCATCCCTGGCGCAATCGTTGAGTATGAGGTCACGATCACCAATACCGGCATCCTCGAGGCCACCGAAGTCGTGATCACCGACGATATCCAGACGGATCTGACGTTTGTGACCGGAGCCTACGCGGGCGCAACGGACGTTGAAATCGTCGTCGGCGGGGCCCCGGCTGTGTATTGCATCGCCGAGCTCACGGCGGACTCTAACGGCGACGGTTGCTTCCGCGATGCAGCCGGGGACAGCCTGACGGTCTCGATTCCGGTAAGTGGGACCTATCCGACAGGTTTAACAGTAGGCACAACGGCGCCGGATAACGAGGTCATCATCCGCTTCCGGGTGTCGATCAATTAGTACGTGCTAGCTGACAAGATCTATGTGATCTGAATGAAATCGGATAGCACGGCCACGGCAACGTGGTGGCCGTGTCGGCAGTCTGAAAGCAAGCCGGCCACTGCGTTAGAGCGCGATTCGGCCGCGGCGGGTAGCACAGCCCGCCGCGGTCTTCCTGCGTCTGGAGATCCCGGAGTTTCACTGAAAGTCCGGACCGTACTGCTGTGCGCGCTCGCGTTTTTGATCAACACAACAGCGTTCGGGCAAACGGCGCCGGACACGATAATCACGAACCAGGCACAGGCTTCGTACATCGATCCAGCCGGTAACCCGGTAACAATCGAATCCAACCAAATTGACGTCACCACCGTTGCGATACGCACGCTCGCAACGGTGACATTCACACGGGTGACCGCAAGCGGCAGCGGCTTTCCCGTTGGTCCGACCTCCTGCGCGGCAAGCGGCGGGACCTTCCAGACACTGCCGGACCCGGTTCTGCTCGGCGCTGGCGCTATTGATCCAGACCAGCCGCAAACGCTGGCACCAACCGGCATGTACAACGCCGGCGAAGCGCTCTTTGTCACCTTGAGCGACCTGGACCAGAACCAGGACCCGGGCGTCAGAGAAACCGTAGAGGTCACAATCGGCAGCGCACCCCCGGGCGACAGCGAAACGCTGCGGCTGACGGAAACGGACATCGACAGCGGCCTGTTTTCGGGCTACGTGCAAACAGCGACGGGTCCCGCAACGCCCGGCGACTGCATACTGCAAGTTTCTACCGACACCGAGGTCACCGCGTTCTACCAGGACCCGGATGACCTAACCGACAGTTCGAGTGCGGCGGCGATAGTTGATCCACTGAGCATCGTCTTTGACTCGGGCAGCGGCAACGCGGTCGACGGCGCGATCGTAACGATCATCGATGCCGTGAGCGGAGCGCCTGCAGTCGTTTACGGATCCGACGGTGTATCGAGCTACCCGTCCACCGTTACGAGCGGCGGCAGCGTCAGTGACAGCAGCGGACGTGTCTACGAGTTCCCGAACGGTGGATACCGCTTCCCGGTGATACCCGCTGGTGATTACCGAATTGAGATCGAACCGCCGCCCGGGTATATGGGCCTTTCGACCCTGGATATGAACGTGCTGCAGGGGCTGCCCGGCGCGCCCTTTGTACTCGACGGCGGATCCTTCGGTGAAACGTTCACCGTCGATGATTCACGCACGTTCCGTCGCGACCTGCCGCTGGATCCGGATGCATCCCTGCTCTACCTGCAAAAAACGGCCAGCGTTCCTGCCGCCAGCCCCGGCGATTTTGTGCCATACACGCTGCGTATCGAGAATTCGAGTGCCGTCGTGCAGACCGAGGTCACCGTTACCGACCTGCTGCCGGCCGGTTTTCGCCTTATGCCCGGTTCGACCCGTATCAACGACGCGCCGGCGCCTAATCCGGTCATCGGTTCCGACGGGCGGCTGCTCAGCTTCGACATTGGCGATCTCGACCCGGGCCAGACTACTACAGTCCGCTACGTCACCGAGGTGACGGTTGGCGCCACCGGTAAAACGGCGACCAACACCGCCTACGCAAACAGCACGAGCGGCGTCGGGTCCAACGCTGCGAGCTCTACGCTGACGCTGGTAGAAGATCTGTTTACCGATAAAGCGACTGTTGTCGGCCGCGTCATCCTCGGCAGCTGCGATGACAATGTCAGCAACGACCTCGAAGGGGTCGGCAGTCTCGGTATCTACATGGAGGACGGCCGCTATGCCATCACCGACGAAGGTGGCCGCTTCCATTTCGAAGGCCTGGAGCCCGGCACACATGTCGTGCAGCTGGACCGCGACACGATCCCGCGACACCTCGAGCTGATGGACTGCAACGCAGGCTCCCGCTTTGCGGGCCGCAGCTATTCCCAGTTTGTGGACCTGCGCGGCGGCAGCGTCTGGCGAGCGGATTTTCACCTGCGCGAACGGCCGCTGCCGACCGGTCATGTCGCGCTCGAACTCGGCGGCGAACGTGCCGATAGCAATACGATCCGCTACGCGCTGAACCTCGCCGTCAGCGATGTGCCTGTCGAAGACCTTGTCGTCAGCGTCGTGCTGCCCGAAGGTCTGAGCTACGTACCGGGTTCATCGCTGGTCGGCGGCAAGTCCGCCGACGCGCCCGAACCGCGCGGCAACACGATCAGCTACCGGCTCGGCGACAAGCCGCAGAGCTGGAGCGGGCAAATACTCCTGCAGGCACGATTAACCGATGACGCCAACGGCGCACTCATCGCCAATGCGGTTGCCACGTTCCGCCTGCCGGGTGGCGAGACCGGCCACACGCCGCCCGCCACAAAACAATTCGACTACCGACCAGAGCTCAGCAAGACCAGGGCCATCAGTTTCGCGCCGCATTTTGCGACGCTCAGCGCCCGACTTACAGAGAAAGATCGGCTCGAACTCGATACTTTGATTGCCGACTGGCAGGGCGGCGCCGATGCCATCCTGATCGCCACGGGACACACCGACGCTCATCGAATCGCGCCCGGACACCCAGTGTTCGCGGACAACCACGAACTGTCGCTGGCGCGTGCCAGGGCCGTGGCAGCTTATATCGGCAGCAAGCTACAAATTGCCGACGACAAGCTGCGGATCGACGGACGTGGTCCCGATGAACCAATCGCAAGCAACGAGACGGCCGCCGGCCGCGCGAAAAATCGCCGCGTCGATCTGCGGCTGGAGAGCCGGGTGCTGGTCAGTGCCGCAGCGCTGGATACGGCGAGTGCCCTCAGCAGCCGCGTTGCAGCGCGGACCACGGGCACTCATGCGATCGATGCGAACACGCTGAAACTGCCCGAAGTCGAGCAAGCAGAAGCCGCCGTATTCAGCGAGCCGGGTTTCATCGAAACCCTGAAACCGGGAGTTCGGTGGCTGGCTCCGGTCGGCAACTTCGGCCCGCCAATACCGAGCCTGAAGATCGCCGTCCAGCATGAGCCCGGTACGCAGGTGCAGCTTTCGGTGAACGGCGCTGCCGTCGACCCGTTGAATTTTGTCGGCACCGAGGTCAATCGCGGCAAGAACGTAGCAATAAGCCGGTGGCGCGGCGTCGATCTCGAGGAAGGCAACAACGACTTGACCGCGGTTGTCCATGATGCCAAGGGTGGCCCGGTCGACACGCTGAAGACGAGCGTCCACTTTGGCGGCGGTCCCGTGAGGGCCGTGCTCGATAAAGAAGCGTCGAGGCTGATCGCCGATGGTAGAACTCCTCCGGTCGTTGCGCTGCGCCTGTTCGATCGTTATGGCCGGCCTGCGCGGCCGTCGACAACGGGCGCTTTCGCCGTGAACGCGCCGTATCGCTCGCTTTGGGAAGTCGAAGAATTGACCAAGAATCAGCTCGTTGCGGTTGGTGATCGCGAACCGATCTATCGCGTGGGAGCAAACGGCATTGCCTACCTGCAGCTGGAGCCAACGACGGTCACCGGCGAAGCCACCGTTCGATTGAAATTCGCCAAAGATCGCACGCAGGAGCTGCGTGCCTGGATTGGACCCGCACTGCGCGACTGGATCCTGGTTGGCTTCGCGGAAGGAACAATCGGCTACAACACGCTGAAAGACAACATGGTGACGGCAGCCGAGGCAGGCGCCGAGAATGATACCTACACCGATGGCCAGGTCTCCTTCTTCGCCAAGGGCCAGGTGAAAGGTGAATACCTGATGACGCTGGCGTACCAGAGCCACATAAACGAAGCGGATAGCGACCGGCAGCTGTTCGGCACCATTGATCCGAACCGCTATTACACGCTGTACGGCGATACCACCGAGCAGCGTTTCGAGGCCGCGTCGCGTCGCGGACTGTTCCTGAAGATCGAGCGCCGTGAATTTTTCGCTTTGTTCGGCGACTATAAGACCGGCCTCACGGTAACCGAGCTGTCGCGCTACGATCGCAGCCTCAACGGCCTCAAATCGGAGTTTCGCGGCGATCACTTTGCCTACACGGCGTTCGCCAGCGACACGGACAAAGCCTTTGTTCGCGACGAAATCATCGGCGACGGCACATCCGGGTTGTACTACCTTTCCGCCAGCCCGCTGGTTATCAACAGCGACAAGATCGAACTGCAGACGCGCGACCGGTTCAGGAGCGAAGTCATTGTCGAAACGCGCCCGCTGACGCGCTACCTAGATTACAGCATCGACTATGCGACCGGCGCGATTCTCATGAAGCGCCCGGTACCGAGCCGCGACGACAATTTCAATCCGATCTATATCGTTGCCAACTACGAGACACCGCAGAGCACCGGCCAGAATATCAGCGCCGGCGGCCGCGGTTCGTGGACGACCGGCGACGAACGTCTCGAGGTCGGCGCCTCGCTGATTCACCAGGGCACTGAAGGCGACGCGGTAGATCTGATCGGCGCCGACCTGCGCTTCAAGATTGACGAACAAACGGAAGTTCGTGCCGAAATCGCCAGCACGGACTCCGACCTGGCCGGCCAGAACACGGCAATGCTCGCATCGCTGGATCACCAGAGCGAGAAAAAAGAACTGCGCGCCTTTTACCAGGAACTGGAAACCGGCTTCGGTCTCGGCCAGCAGAATCGTTCCGAATCGGGCATGCGAAAGTATGGCGTTGACGGCCGCTACGTATGGACCGACCACCTCAGCCTGCTCGGCGCTGCGTTCCGCCACGATAACCTTGTCGACAACGCACGCCAGGACGTGCTCGAAGCGAAATTCCTCTACCAGGACAGCAACCGCAACGCGGCCGTCGGCCTGATGTCGGCACGCGACGAGCGCAGCAGCGGCGCAAGCAGTCAGTCCGACCGTGTCTTCGTGTCGGGCAGCATGGGTCTGATCGGGAACATGTTCAAATTGCGCGGTTCCGGTGAAACCTCGCTCGATGGCGAGAGCGCCGCCGGCAATTATCCGGACCGCCTGCTGCTCGGCCTGGACTATCAGATGACGGACGCGGCGCTGATGTTCGGCGAGGTCGAATCGTTCAGCGGCGGCGGCAGGGATGGCGTCCTGACCCGCGTTGGCGTGAAGGCCCGGCCATGGCAGAGCGCGCAGCTCAATTCGACCATGCATCACGAAGCGACGGAATACGGCCCGCGCAATTTCGCAACGCTCGGCCTTACACAGGGATGGCAGCTAAACGAAAAATGGTACCTCGACTTCGGGCTCGATCAATCGCGCACGATCGGCGATGAGCCGCCGCGCGTAAACATGGACGCGCCGCCCGCATCCGGCAATGTCACGGGCGAAGATTTTCTTGCCACGTTCGTCGGCGCCCTGTACCGCTCCGACGCATGGACCTTCACGTCACGGACCGAATACCGCAACAGCGACACAGAAGAACGCATCAACGTGCTCGGCGGTTTCTATCGCGAACAAACCCAAGGACACGGATTCTCGGCCAATCTGCTTTGGCAGGACAGCGAGTTCGAGCAAGGCGGATCAACGACGCTCGCCAATTTAAGGCTTGGCTGGTCGTGGCGGCCTTCCGACAGCGAATGGATCGTGTACGACCGGATCGACTTCATTTACCAGAACAATGTCAGCGCGCTCGGCGATCTCGAATCATGGAAGCTCGTTAACAACCTGAACGCCAACTGGATGATCAATAGAGCGACCCAGCTGGAGCTGCAGTACAGCGCCAAGTATGTGCGCAGCCTCATCGGCAGCGACGCTTATACCGGTTACACCGATGTGTTCGGCGCGGGGCTGCGGCGCGACCTGAATAAACGCTGGGACGTCGGCGTGCACGGCGACGTGCGGCACTCCTGGGAATCCGACGTGTCGGACTTTGGCTGGGGCGTGGATGTTGGCGTGACCCTGTTTGATAACATCTGGGTGAGCGCCGGCTATAATTTCGCGGGTTTCAGGGACGACGATTTTGCAAGCTCGAACTACACGGCACAGGGCCCGTTTATCACATTCCGTATCAAGGCGGATCAGGACACGTTCCGTGACCTGAGCGATCGGGAGGAGACGCCATGAGCTCCCGATTACTGATGATGATAGCCTGCGCTGTGCTGCTTGTTGGCCTGCTGCCGGTCCAGACTCAGGCTGCAACCTTCACCGTCACCAAGACCGCCGACACGAACGACGGGACCTGCGACGCCGACTGCTCCCTGCGCGAGGCAATTGTCGCCGCGAACACGTCCGGCGGCAGTGACACCGTCAGCGTTCCAGCCGGCACTTACAACCTGAGTATTACCGGCACGGGCGAGAATGCCGCGGCGACGGGTGATCTCGACATTAGCGATACGCTAACGCTCACCGGCGCGGGCGCCGCCAGCACCATCATTGACGG